>OJBZ01000006.1_pt1 | contig 203274 bp, 169 predicted proteins | sample 1591671 | NCBI WGS metagenome assembly OJBZ01 (sample SAMN05416850, study PRJEB24817) | seawater metagenome | isolation source: Sea water | place: Canada:Atlantic | collected 2013-07
GCCTCCCGTAGGAGTCCGGGCCGTGTCTCAGTCCCGGTGTGGCTGATCATCCTCTCAGACCAGCTACAGATCGTCGCCATGGTAGGCCTTTACCCCACCATCTAGCTAATCCGACTTAGGCTCATCTAATAGCGAGAGCAGTAAACTGCCCCCTTTCTCCCGTAGGTCGTATGCGGTATTAATACGAGTTTCCCCGTGCTATCCCCCACTACTAGGTAGATTCCTAAGTATTACTCACCCGTCCGCCGCTCGACGCCTGGTAGCAAGCTACCATCGTTTCCGCTCGACTTGCATGTGTTAAGCCTGCCGCCAGCGTTCAATCTGAGCCATGATCAAACTCTTCAGTTTAATCTTGCTATGAAGCTCTTTAAAGAAGCTTCTAAACTTGGCTCATCTAATCTGGCAAAATCGCTAAAAATTATGTTCGTAATGAATTAACTTTGAGTTTTTCTGCTGTCTTAAATGATAATTTTTATAGTTAATAATCTTTCCGAAAAGAAAAGATAGTCAACTTTATTTTTTAGCATTCTGAATCAGCAAAAATCCACACAAGTTGTTCTTTAGTTATGCTTTTAAATAATGTCTGACACTGTCGTCCAGTGCTAGTATTTCAAACTAAACAAGTCAGCCAATGTGGCTTATCCTATTTAGCGAGCTGACCATCATATCATGTTTTAATAGTCTGTCAACTTCTTTTTTTAATTTGTTTCAACAAGTTAAGTGGGTTATTTATATGTAATCTACATATAAGCTATCTCCAGCTCGTCTTGATGAGGTGCGTATTATAGACGGTTTAACTTTTGTGTCAACCCGTTTTATTAATGTTTTTCAACTTATTTTAGTAGATGAATAAATCTTTATTTCTTTCAATGGGTTATGATTTAATCAATTTCAATAGGTTTAAAGACTGACTATAGATGTGCTATTTACTATAATTTATAACATCGAAAACGTTTAGCTTTACTAGATAAACACCTTTTACTATCTCTGAGCTTTATCGTCTATTAGTGCAACCACTTCTCTAGTTGCACTTTATAACTTACCCATTTTTTCAAAAAACGCTTTATACGCCGCTACTTTCTTATCCAACGATAACGGATAGGCACGTGATGTCGAAGGCAGTCTATATAAGGTTAAACTATTCACATCAGCTTGCTGGTTATTTGTACTCTGCCATTGATAAGGGTAATCCATACTTTGATTGGTTTTTGGATGTTTTGATTTGGCAATTGGCTCGTCTAATAACCCAAGCAGTACCTCGGTCGCCTTGCCCCCTGTTGTGAACAAAGTCTCTACCTTTGGCACTTGCGGCAAGATAACATCTAGATCAACAGGTGTGACTACCGTTAGATTTTTATCTGAAGCATTACCCGTCTCACGGATGGCTTGCTTTACTGTCGGGCAAGACGCAATGCCACGTTCAAACATAAAGTCTCGGATATGCTCAGGGTCAAAGCGTTTTTCATCGCCTACTCTAAAGTAGTCAGTATCGTCAAAAAACACTCGACCATATATCCGCCACATATCATTATAAAAATTGGGATAATGAAAGCTCATTGCCCATTTATCAGCCGTCGGTGGAAAAGTACCCATCATCATGACCGTGGCATTGGGCGGTAAGACAGGCTCAAAGGGGTGAGTTTCAAGCTCTGTGGCTTTGCTATCAGACAATTTAGATTCAGTATCAGGGATTTTTTGAGTGCTTGGTGTTTTTATAGTCATGATATTCTTCATCAGAAAAGCGGTTTTTTTGGTATCATAGCAAGTCTAAACACTACCTCACTTATAATCACGTTATATAGTCAAACTTAGTCGATTTAATCAGTTGACTTAAGATAGCGCGATATCATTTTGCTTAGCCTGAACTGCTTAGGCTTTGTTGGCAGCTGTGAACGCAAATATTGTCATTGCGATAAATGAGCACTGTCGTAAATTAGTTAATTGGCTTGATTGTGAAGGATTTAACTTTACTATCTATGAGCTAAAGATATGGTTAAAGTGCAGTAAGTGTTTGTATCTTTTATACTAATAGCAACCGCAGTAACTGCGCAAGCATCAGACAAGAAACCAAGAGAGTACTTATGAGTGACTTAAACAGCGATTTAAAAATTACGGTAATCGATCATCCACTAGTCCGTCATAAACTCAGCCTTATGCGCGAAAAAGACTGTAGTACTTATAAATTTCGTACATTGACCAAAGAGCTTGCGCGTTTGATGGCTTATGAAGCAAGCCGTGATTTTGAAATCGAAACTTTCCCAATGGAAGGCTGGTGTGGCGAAATCACTGGTGAGCAAATCATCGGTAAGACGGCGACGATCGTACCGATTTTACGCGCAGGTATCGGCATGCTTGATGGGGTGCTCGATCTAATCCCTACTGCTAAGATTTCTGTGGTCGGTCTACAACGTGATGAAGAAACATTGCAGCCAGTACCGTTCTTTGAAAAATTTGTTAGCCACATGGACAAGCGTCCTGCGCTAATCATCGATCCAATGCTAGCCACGGGCGGCTCAATGGTTGCGACTATTGAGATGCTAAAGAAAAACGGCTGTACTAACATTAAAGCATTAGTATTAGTGGCTGCGCCTGAAGGCGTACGCTTGGTAAATGAAGCGCATCCTGACGTGACTATCTATACTGCTGCGTTAGACAGCCATTTAGATGAGCACGGTTACATCATCCCAGGTCTAGGCGATGCTGGTGATAAGATTTTTGGTAAGCAGTTATCGAATAGATAAGTCTCATTAGGGTAAATAAAGCCGTCATCAAAATTATGGCAATAGCAGACAACATCAATAATAAGGATAGATCATGAACGTATTGATTACAGGAGCGAGCGCGGGTTTTGGTAAAGCGTTGGCAGAACGTTTGGTTGCTAACGGCCATCGCGTGGTTGGTTGCGCCAGACGCCTTGATAAACTGAATGCTTTGGCAGAGACTTTAGGTGAGGCTTTTTTACCCGTCGTTATGGATGTGAGTGATACAGCTTCTATCCCGCAAATCATTGCTGACTTGCCTGATGGTTTTAAACAGATCGATGTCTTGGTCAATAATGCAGGATTGGCACTGGGTACAGAGCCTGCTCACAAGGCCAGTCTAGATGACTGGATGCGTATGACTGATACCAACATTAAAGGCTTGATGGCGTTGACTCATGCGGTCTTGCCAGCGATGGTTGAGCGTGACAGTGGCTATGTCATCAATGTCGGCTCAATTGCTGGTAGCTGGCCTTACTTTGGTGGTAACGTTTACGGCGCAACTAAAGCGTTTGTAAAACAGTTCAGCTTAAACTTGCGAGCGGATCTGATTGGCACCCAAGTGCGTGTGACCAATCTTGAACCTGGTAATGTGGCTGGCACTGAGTTTTCAAACGTGCGCTATCACGGTGACGATGACAAAGCTGCCAAGGTGTATGATGGCTTTAAAACCATGACAGGTGAAGATATCGGCGATATTTTGTTATGGCTAATTGAGTCACCTGCTCATATCAACGTTAACCGTCTAGAAGTAATGCCAGTCGCCCAGACCTATAATGGGCTAACGATTGCCAAGCAAAATTAATATTAACTGCTCGGCTAGTTTTAGTGTCAATGTTGATTATCGTATAGGTATTACTTATTCATACAAATTATTAGCGTAGTTCATAAGATCGAAGCAATATAGAGTCATCTATATTGCTTTTTTTTATGTCTTCAATAGCTTGCTCATTGACCAAACGCAAATCCTGAAAGTCCAAAATCAGCACTTCATTACGCAGACGTTCGCTAGTACGTTTATTATGACGTATCGGAAATCCTAAAACTTGCTTACCAGTGATGGTTATCTGATTAATAATTAACCTTGAATTATTCACGGTCAGCCTGTGGGTCAGATTCTGAGTCATTTTCTGAGCACTTATGATCGCCGTTGCCGGATTCACCGTAGTGGTTAATGTCTTAGTCTGTCGTACACTTTTGGGCATATCTCCTGCAAAAAACAATACCTGACCTAATGGTAAATACTGCGCATGGCGTACTAGTTCTTGACGGAACAATGCAGGCATATCTGTGTTAAAACTGTCTTCTGTCTGCTGATAAAACGCGGTGAAGTTACGATGTAAATAACGCCCGAACACCGTAGTATTAATCCATTCCTGATAAACATCGTCTGCCAATAACTGCTTGGTAAAAGCACTGGCATCAATTGTGACATCCTTACTAAAAGTAGCAGACAACATCGACAGTAAAAGCACCTGCGGACTGGTAAAAGTCTGCTGCTGCCATACTTGTGGATATAGGCTACTATCGAGTAATGGCAATGTTGATCTACTCATAAACTTGTATCCTCAACAATCATTTTCAGCCCCTACACGGCATTGGTATAGTCTCACTGTTGACTTTTACCCTTAGCCAAATTCTATGCTATGGTCAGGCGACAGCTTTAATATAGCAGTCTTTTATTCCCGGTATAACTATTTTGTAGCTGTGTATTCTGCCGCAATACTTTCTTAGCTAAGTTGACCGAGACAGCTTGAAAAATCAAAGAGATATCACTCTATGAAAAAAGACCTCATACCCTTTCCTACTCCCTACCAGCTAAAGACCATTACTGTCCAAACAGCTGATGGAACGTTGCTGCCCGTCTCTGTCATCGGCAAAGGTAAACCTGTTATATTAATGCACGCTTTCGGTATGGATGCGAGGCAATTTTTGCCATTTATTTTACCGCTCATTCAGGATTACTGTTTTTACTTGCCGCATTTTAGAGGGTTTGGTTTGGCCAGTAATCAAACGTTGCCAACGTTTGATTTTATTGAGCAATATGCACAAGATACCCAAGATGTGTTTGAATACGTGAGCAAAGAAACTGGCTTTGAGGCTTTCCCTGTTGCCGCGATATCGATGGGAGCATTGGTCATGTGGGCATATTTTCAGCGCTTTGGTACTCAGCGCGTGAGCCATTATCTGAACATTGATCAAGCACCGATTATTCATAATCAGCCAGACTGGCAAGGTGGCGGTGTATTTGGCACACGACAAACCGAATTGTTTGCGCAATTTACACAGCTAATTACCGACACTACTCCTTATCTACAAGCCGAGCAAATGGTTGACTTCCGTCACCTGCCCTATCGATTAAAAGTAAATTTATTAGACATGGAGCGCTCTTTTTCTCTGCTCTCTGTCAATAGTAAACCTTCGCAATTGCTGGTAAAAGCCCTCAGTTATCGGGCACCGCACAAAATCTCATTAATGGAGCATGCGACTTGGCAACACAAACTGCGCTGCCTATCGGCTTATGTTGCGCTGCCCTACGATTACCGCGACGTTTTGCCAACAGTCAATATTCCGACTACCTTACTGATTGGTGCGCGCTCGCAGTTATACAATGCAGAATGGCAACAGCGTTTGACCACTCTGCTGCCCAATGCGCACAGTATTATTTTGCCCACATCAGGGCATGCTGTACCGATGGATGCACCAGTTAGTTTTTATAAAGTATTGAAAGAGTTTCTGAACGCTTAATTATGGGTTTTTAATAATGCACAAAAAAAACGACCTCAACGGGTCGTTTTTTAGGCGCTAAATTCAATCTAAATCATTGGCTAAGTATTAATCATTCAATAGTTTAATCAATTCAAAGCGTGGTATTTCCTTACCATCAACCGTGACCGTCTCAGCGAACATGTCTAATGGGCGAACCCACACGCCATACTCACCGTACAGACAACGATATACCACTAGCGATTCTTCGGTTTCTGAATGCTGCGCCGTATGCAATACTTGATAAAGACTACCTTTATAGTGGCGGTAAATGCCTTGGGGGATGGTTTTAGTCATAGCAAACTCCTACTATTAAAAAATGGCTACTAATCATCGCTTCATAAAAAAGGTCGACAATTACTGCCGACCTCACTTTTAATCATTTTTATAGATTATCTAACCAACCGTCACTTTTGCATAAGCTTTTTTGCCTGCTTGAATTACGACCGTCTGACCTGAGGTTAGACTAAAGCCACCATCAACGACTTCGCCATCTACTTTGACTGCGTTGCGCTTAATCATGTCTTTTGCCGCTGCACTATTTTTAGTCAAACCTGCTTGGTTTAATACCTGTGTGATAAACAAGGCCTCTTGACCTTCTTCAAGCGTTAATGTCACTTCTGGCAAATCAACTGGTAGCTCGCCATCTGCTAAAACGTTACCAGCAGATTTGTGCGCATTTGCCGCTGCATCAGCATCATGGAAGCGCTCGATTAATTCTTCGGCTAAGATACGTTTGATTTCTTGTGGGTTGCGTCCGTCTTTCATTTCACGCATCAAGCTTTCCACTTCTTCCATTGGCTTAAAGCTTAAAAATTCAAAGTAACGATGGATCAGTGTGTCCGGCATAGATAGGATTTTTTGATACATGGTGCCTGGTGCATCATAGATAGCAACATAGTTGCCCAGTGATTTGGACATTTTGTTGACACCATCTAGCCCTTCCAAGATTGGCACAGTGATACAAACTTGCGGCTCTTGGCCATAGCGTCCTTGCAACGTGCGACCCATTAGCAAGTTAAAGGTCTGATCAGTACCGCCAAGCTCAACATCGGCTTTTAGGGCAATAGAATCGTAGCCTTGTACTAGCGGGTAGAGAAACTCATGGATTGAAATGGGCGTTTGTGATGCATAGCGTTTTGAGAAATCATCACGTTCAAGCATACGCGAGACGGTTTGCTGACTGGCAAGCTGAATCATGTCAGCGGCGCTCATGTCATTGAACCACTCAGAGTTAAAGACTACGCGAGTTTTTTCTTTGTCCAAAATTTTAAATACTTGCTCAGCATAAGTCGTTGCATTGGCTTTGATTTGCTCATCAGTCAATGGTGGACGCGTGCTATTTTTGCCAGAAGGGTCACCAATCTTGGCGGTATAATCGCCGATTAGAAAATAAATCTCATGACCCAAATCTTGGAAATGCTTAAGCTTATTGATCAGCACTGTGTGACCTAAATGCAGATCAGGTGCGGTAGGATCAAAGCCAGCCTTGATACGTAGCGGACGATTGAGCTTTAGCTTAGCCACTAAGTCATCTTCAGATAATATCTCTTGCGTACCACGCTGAATAAGGGCCAGTTGTTCTTCTAGGGTGTAAGTTTGATTGGTCATGATGCTCTCTATATATCACTTTAATTGGGATTTTTATGAATGACGGTTACTGGCTCAACACCTTAGGAAGTTTAGAACCTCAAAAGGTCAGAAAAAAATGCTAGAATTTGACGGATATACTAGCGTTTTTTAAGGTAAATTGCCATGACCAACCCCGCATCGATTGCTGATACTGACCATAATGCCCTCGCAGACTTGCTTATGAATAATGGTTTGGATAACAGTTCAGACGATATTGATGATTTGACCTCTGATAATTCGAACTATGCCACCCTAACTGATGCCCTTGAGCAAACCGTGTTTGAAAGTTTCGATGATGGCTTATATATCGGCATGATGTCTGGCACCAGTTTGGACGGTATGGATGCGGTCCTTTGTCAGTTTAATCCTGAGATGAGCAACGAAGACAACACTCAACCGCCGATGCAACTGCTGGCGACCTATAGCCAAGATTTTCCGCCACGTCTGCGTGAAGTACTATTAGCATTATGTCAGCCGAATGGTGTGAATCAACTCGTATCAGAGGCCGATGAACCAAACAGTGAGTTGGATTGGTTCGGCTGGGCAAGTCGCACGTATGCTGAGTTCGCGAGTGAAGTGGTCAATACTTTATTGCAGCAATCAAATACCGATCCTGAGTCAGTGCTAGCGATTGGCTGTCATGGACAAACCGTACGCCATCGCCCGCAGATGGGATTCACGTTGCAACTGGTCGATGCCAATATCATCGCTGAGCGCACAGGCATCAGCGTGGTCAATGATTTCCGACGTCGTGATATGGCCGTTGGTGGTCAAGGCGCGCCTTTAGTACCTGCATTTCATCAGGCATTATTTGCCAATCCCGATAGCACACGTGTGCTATTAAACTTAGGGGGTATTGCGAACATAACGGTCTTGCCAGCCAATGAAAAAGATCAAGTTGTTGGCTACGATACGGGTCCTGCCAACTTATTATTGGATGCGTGGACAGCGTTGCATACTGATAATAGCTATGATGCGAGCGGTGCTTGGGCGCAGTCTGGAACCCTTATTGAACCATTATTACAGCAACTTTTGGCACATCCGTTTTTTGCTCAGTCTCATCCAAAAAGTACAGGCCGTGAGGATTTTAATTTAACTTGGCTGCAGGATGAGCTACAAGCTTTTGAGCAAGCCAATGCTAACATCAGTTATTCAGCTGCCGATGTGCAAGCAACCTTAACTGAACTCACGGCTATCAGTGCCAGTATGCAAATTAATACGTTTATCAGTGATTCCAAAAACAGCTCGGTCTATGTTTGCGGCGGCGGCGCATTGAATGACTATTTAATGGCACGCCTGCAAGTACACCTACCCCATTGCACAGTAAAAACCACTGAACATTTAGGGCTTGCGCCAACGTGGGTCGAGGCCGTTGCTTTTGCATGGTTGGCCAGACAAACATTGATGGGTGAAACTGGTAATTTATCAGCGGTAACTGGTGCAAATAAAGGCGTGGTATTGGGTCAAGTATGTTTTGCCTGACCAGTTAAATTTTAGTTTACATACGTGCACCTATGTGTTTTATAATGACTTTTGAAACGCCATCCTCTTAGGACCTGTAAGTATAGGATATATCGCATGAGCCAGAATAGTAGTTCACCTATCGACCAAGCCACCACTGATGACACAAATAATATGACTGCAGCACCTGTACATAAATCGCGTCAAAAACCACCTCACTACGAGCGTTCTGATGATACGCGTGTGGTAGTCACAGGTATGGGCGCCATTACGCCGCTCGGTCTAGACGTCGATAGCTCATGGACCAAATTGCTCAATGGCGAGAGTGGTATTTCACCGATTACGCATTTCGATGCCACCGGCTACCGTGCGCAAATCGCAGGCGTGATCAAAGACTTTGATGCCAAGCAATATATGAATGCCAAAGATGCGCGTCGCTATGATGAGTTCATGCATTATGGGGTTGCCGCTTCGGCAATGGCCCTAAAGCACGCTGGTTTTATCGATGAAGTCAGTGCTGCTGATGCGCCTGTACAAGGTGTTGACCAAGATCGCTTTGGTATTATTTTAGGTTCAGGTATTGGCGGTATCCAAACGATTGAAAACAGCCGTGATACCCTACACGAAAAAGGCGCGGGCAAAGTCTCACCTTTTATTATCCCAGGCTCTATCGTTAATATGGCCGCTGGACTGGTAGCAATTAAGCATAAGTTAAAAGGCCCAAACCTTGCGACATCGACGGCTTGTACCACGGCGACTCATGCTATGGGTCTTGCTGCTCGTTTAATTGCTTACGGTGATGCTGACGTTATGTTGGCAGGCGGTAGTGAAAAAGGCTCTAGCCCACTTGGTATTGCTGGCTTTAGTGCTATGCATGCACTCTCTACCCGCAATGACGAGCCAACCAAAGCTTCACGTCCATTTGATAAAGGTCGTGACGGGTTTGTCCTTGGTGATGGTGCTGGCGTAGTGGTATTAGAAAGCCTTGCTCATGCCAAAGCACGCGGTGCAACGATATTGGCAGAGTTAGTCGGTTTTGGTATGAGTGATGACGCCAGTCATATTACTGCACCACCAGAAGACGGTAGCGGTGCGGCAAGAGCGATGCAAAATGCACTAAACGACGCTGGTATCGAGTCATCAAGCGTCGGCTATGTCAACGCTCACGGAACCAGTACCCCTGCGGGTGACGTGGCTGAATCTATTGCTATCGAAACTGTGTTCTCTCCTGTGAAAGACAGTATCTTAGTTAGCTCAACCAAATCGATGACCGGTCACTTACTTGGTGCTGCTGGCGGAGTTGAAGCTATCTTTACAGTATTAGCCCTACAGCATCAGCATGTACCACCTACGATTAATCTAGATGATGTCGAGGACAACTGTAACCTTGATTATGTGGCTAATCAATCACGCAAAGTTGATAACTTGCAGTACGCAGTATCCAACAGCTTTGGCTTTGGTGGTACCAATGGCTCATTGGTATTTGCTCGCTGGCCTGTCAGTCAATAATAGCTACCCATCTACAGCGCAGCGCATGGTAATGAGTGCGTTGTAACGTTGGTGTCAGATTTGCTACGTTTGTCCACTTGCAGCCCCTTATCGTACTTGCGTATGATAAGGGGTAATTTTTGGAACATTTATGGAAGATACCATGTCAAGCTACTCATTTTCCCATCAGTTTTATCAACGCTGGACGTGTGCACCTGAGCCAGTACGCGCAGCGATTACCCAAGAACTAAAAGATATCACTACTCTACTGCAATCTGATACCTCATTTGAAGACTTCACTTTTAACACCCATGATTTAGATGCGCATGTAGACGAGCTATATGACAATTACAATGCAGAGCAAGCCATTGCTAAAGCAATCACGGACAAACAAGAGCAAGAAGACGCAGCAGCTGCAAAACAAAAACTAGAAGACGAGCAGAGGAAAAAAGAAGCAGAAGAAGCCACACGCAAGGCAGAAGCGACTCAAAAAGAACAAGAAAAAAATACGCAGTCAGCGTTAGAGAAAGACAACGAACTGGCTGCTACCGACGTAGCTAAAGTAAACACAGATAAAGTCGTGGCAGATAATGCCGTTACTGACGATTTTGTTACTGATAATTCTAGCGCAAAGACTGAAAAAAATGCATCAGAAGCAAAAAATACTGAAGGCAATGCTAGCGATAATAAAAGTGCTGATAACAAAACCATTAGCGAACAGGCACATGCGCTTAGTGATAACCACATTAAAGATATTAATAATAAAGCCAGTGCAGCGATTAATTTGGCCTTAAAAGACGCGAAGCTAGATGCAACACATCAACAGCTAATCCGCGAGCTAGAAACACAGGTCGATGACTATCTAAGTGAGCAAATGATGCTAATGTCTGAAAACCTAAAGTCTTGGCTACGTGCTGAGGTCACTCAACACTTTAGCGAGCAGAGTGATTCAACTACTAATAACGAAGCTGCTAAGAAAAATATTCACTAATAGTGATTGTTTTTCAGTGTTAGACGTATATTTAGAAACAGCCGCTCAGTACTAAGTACTAAATAATGAACACTAAAAAGCCCCGTAAATAATTTACGGGGCTTTTTAGTACTTTTAGTTAATGTTTTGAGCTTGGTATTAAATAGCTTTAGTACGTTCAGTCAACCATTCAAGCGCTGCACCTTCAACACGATCTTTTAGCTCTGCGAAGACTTGGCTATGATAGTCATTTAGCCAATCAATCTCGGTTTGATCCAACAGTGACGGCTCAATCAGACGCGTATCGATTGGGCAGTAAGTGATGGTCTCAAAGTTCAAGAAATCACCAAACTCTGTCTCAGTAGGCTTGGCAACTGGCGTATTCACTACCAAGTTCTCGATACGAATACCCCATTTGCCTTCGCGGTATAGACCTGGCTCATTACTAGAAATCATACCTTCTTTCATCGCACGCTCTTTTGGTGTGCTAGCGCTATAAGCGATGACTTGTGGGCCTTCGTGTACGTTTAAGAAATAACCAACGCCGTGACCCGTACCATGACCATAGTCCATCTGTGCTTGCCACAATGGCGCACGGCAAATAGCATCGATCAATGGTGAGGCGATACCATCAGGGAAATGAGCACGAGCTAGCGCAATGTGGGCTTTTAGCACAGTAGTAAAGTCGCGTTTATGCTCGGCAGTGACTTGTCCAATACCGACTACGCGGGTGATATCAGTCGTACCGTTTTGATATTGTGCGCCTGAGTCAATCAGTAGCAATCCGCCTTTGCCCTCGGCCACATCAAGGTAGCTGAATTTTTCTGGCGTTGCGCGGTAATGTGGCAACGCACCATTTTCGTTAAAGCCTGCGATGGTCGGGAAGCTTGGCGAGACATAATGCGGCTGACGACTGCGCACATCTATCAGCATGCTATCAACATCTAGTTCACTTAAACGCTCACCTGCTGCTAGACGCTGCTCAAATGTGGCAAAAAACTCAGCCAAAGCAGCACCATCTTGACGCATCGCTTCACGCACATGATCGATATCTGCATCTGACTTTACAGATTTGAGTAATGTACTAGGTGCCATTTGCTCAATAAAACCAACATCGTCTGCCATTTTTGAGAGTGTACCTACTGCGACTTTGCTCGGATCTAACAATAATAAATCGTCTGGCGTTAATGCACTCAATGCCTCTTGCACAGCAGAATAACCAGCCAATGTGATACCGCTGTCTTTTAGGCTCTTTGCAATATCTTCGCTTACTTTATCAGTATCAACAAACAACGTTGCTTTGTCGGCGTCAATCAACATGTGTGACAAGAATACCGGATTATAATCAACATCCGCACCGCGCAAGTTCGTCAACCAAGCGATATCGTCTAAGCTTGAAAGTAAATGATGGGTCGCACCTGCTTCTGCCATGCCTTCGCGTACTGCAGCTAGCTTTGAGGTGGCAGACTGAGCAAGGAACTGCTCATCATGAGCGTATAATTTGGCCGCTGGTAGTGCTGGGCGATCTGTCCAAATCTCTTTCAGCACATCACGCTCAGTGATCAAAGTAATATCATTGGCATCAAAAGCATTTAACAGGCGATCTTGCTCAGCGATAGATAACACATTGCCATCTACTGCTACGCTATCCCCTTCTTGCAAATGCTCAGCTAGCCAGTCGATATGATTTGGCTGACCTGACGCAAGCTTTTCTAAAGTAATACCTGTGCCTTCTAACTGTTCGGCAGCATGTACCCAATAACGGCTATCCGTCCATAGACCTGCAAAGTCAGCAGTCACAACCAGCGTGCCGACAGAACCGGTAAACCCTGATAGCCATAAGCGTGCTTGCCAGTATTCTGGTAGGTATTCAGATAAATGTGGATCAGCAGAAGGTACGATAATTGCGGTGAGATCTTGCGCGGCTAAAGTGCTACGTAAATTAGCAATACGTTCGTGAATGGCTTGTTTATTCATTGAATGTGTCCTTATAGAGGTTATAAAAATATGATAATGGAGCGATTATTTACAATCGTCTTGTTCTAATAGTCGTCTTGTTTGAGTTGTTGATACCGCTTTAGTTTTAATAAGATATTTATCATTGATAGCAATTGTTCAAGCAAACAGTCTACTTATTTAACTATCTAATTATGTTTGTTTGGGTAATTACTTCTACCTATTGAGAGTATAAAATTGAATTAATATAGGCTTGTAAAACGCTGTACTGCTGTTTATGGTGAGCTATCATGAGATGTTTGGGCAGATAGTAAGCTTTCAATGGCTTGTGCCAAATATCTCATCAACTAAAACAATAAAACGTGCTACCAGTAATGGTAACACGTCTCATCATATGTCACTTGTGCTGTTGTTAATCATAAATGTACATCAGACTATCTTATTGCTTAGCCAATTGTTTCTCACGCTCGCTTTCTTTAAGCATCTTATTAATAGGTTTTGCTAGTATCAATAATAGTACAGCAGTAACCACCAAGAAGATGGTCATGGTGGTAAATAGACCTGGTAAGCCTTCGATTTTGTCAGCAGATACATGCCCACCAAAGAAGGCGGCAACCAAGTTACCCATAGCGATAGAAGCAAAGAATAGCCCCATCATTTGGCCTTGCATACCTTCTGGCGCCAATTTAGTCATTGCAGACAAACCAACTGGGCTTAATGCTAACTCACCTAGCGTCAATAATAATAAACTACCTACCAACCATAGCGGCGATGCCAAGCCAGCACCAGGTGCTAAAATGCTTTTTGAAGCAAAAATCATCAAGGCAAAACCTGCGGCTGCCAGTAGCATACCGAGTGCAAACTTAGCCATACTGCTAGGCTCAAGACCGCGGTTACCAAGCTTGACCCAAATAATACTAACGATAGGTGCCAATATTAAAATAAATAGTGGGTTTAATGACTGGAACCAAATACTTGGTATCTCAAAACCTAAAACGTTCAGATCAGTATAACGATCGGCAAATAAGTTAAAAGACGTTGGCTGCTGCTCAAAACTTGACCAGAACAGCGTCGAGCCAATGATTAAGACAAAGCAAATTAACAAGCGTAGTTTGTCCGTCTTATCTAATCGCGGTGAGATAAACATAATGGCAAAATACAAGATGACGACCGCAGCAATGATATAGGTCATATACTCTGCAACCATCTCAGGATTGAACGATATCATGCCAGTAGACACTAATAGCACTGCGGCTATTAGCAAGGTGACAAAACCACCAACCCAGCGACCGATGTTTTTGTAATGGTCATTAGATTTTTCCCACTCAGCAGAAATACCTTTGGCACGTGCATAACGTGTTAAGTTCTTTTGCGCGAAAAAACGATAGATCAGTAATGAGACCAGCATACCCAATCCGCCAACGCCAAAACCGACATGCCACATGCCTTTTTCTTTGAATACGCCGACGATAAGTGCTGCCAATAACGCACCGATGTTAATACCCATATAAAACAAGGTAAAACCGCCATCACGGCGAGAGTCGCCTTTGGGGTACAAGGCGCCAACCATCACTGAGATACAGGTTTTAAATAACCCTGAGCCCAAGACAATACAGATTAAACCAACAAAGAACAGCGTCATGCCAAACATCGCTGAGAGCGCGATACACAAGTGTCCAAGGGCAATAATAATACTACCCCACCACAACGCCCGCTCTTGACCTAGCCAGTTATCTGCTAACCAACCACCTGGTACTGCTGCTAAGTATAACGAACCCGCAAAAATACCATAAATAGCAGAAGCGGTGACTTCATCGAAGCCAAAACCGCCACTGCTCACTGTTGCCACCATAAATAGAACTAATAGTGGACGGATACTATAATAGGAGAATCGCTCCCACATTTCGGTAAAAAACAATGAGCGTAAGGGCGCAGGATGTCCCATAAAGCCATTGTCTAGTGCTTCTAGCTCTGCTGCACTAGCCCCCGATTTTGTTTCTGTGCCCATAACTTTATTCCTTTAAAGATCATATTTGTAATGACCAAACCCCTGATTATCCAGATGGACGGTCATATAGGCGGAACATTGTTTCACTTGGTTATAATCAAGTAAAGAAAAAATTGGTCAAAAATTACACAAATACCTATAAAAAAAGCCCGCTCTCAATAGTTGAGAACGGACTCTTTTTATAGGTATCTAAGACAGTAATATTATGCTTATAGCACTGTTGATACAGACTTCATAATGCAGCTCATTTAACAATCGAGTGGCACTATTTTAAATCATTTATATAATCATACTACAGCTTACTGTGCTGCGGCCTCATCAGTAGCGTCGCTAGCATTCCCAGCATCTAAGTCACCATCCGCTTGCTCAGCTGTCAAATCAGCATCGGCAACAGCGGCTTGGCTTACAGTACCAGAGGCCGTTGCGGTACCAGCTTCTGCGGTGACAACTGCACTATCTGCATCTGCCGCTGGTGTTACGGTTGCACCTGCTGCAGTATCAGGTGCTGCAGCATCTGATGCTTCTTCTGTCGTTGCAGCTTCTGCATCGGCTGGAGCCGCTTCTTCTTCAGTAGCAGTAGCTTCTGCCTCATCTGCCGCAGCTGATGCTTCAGTTGTCTCAGCAGTGATATGCTCGCCTGCTGGACGCAAAAATGCAGAAACACCAATAAGTAAGACAATACCTAAGAACATGGCAATGCCACCTAAAGCGAATAACAGCTCTTTTTTTGGATTGTTATTAACGATACCTTCTGACATACCTTATCCACCTTGCACAAAATATTTGAAATATTGACCTATTATATCGCAATTTATACTGATTTGTGAAAACCCTTAAGTATTTAAAGGGTTTATTATCCACAATTTAACTATTCGTTTTTGGTACTTGTGACAGCTAATTACTTAATCAGTTATCTATTATTCTCTATCCACTCACCTCACATAACAATACTACTTAACCAAACGTACTGGAGTCTTCGGACGTTTACCCAAATAGCTAAGTATCAGCAGCAGTGTCATGATAAACAAAATAGGATATTGACCAAAGCGCATAAATGGCGTATTACCAACTCGTGCCTGAATATCACCGCGTAATACAGTACGTTCAAACTGCGGTGCACGCTCTACGATACGACCTTTATGGTCAATGATAGCTGTCACACCTGTGTTAGTTGCACGCATAAACCAGCGACCGTTCTCTAATGCGCGCATCTGTACCATCTGTAGATGCTGTAATGGGCCTGCTGACGTACCAAACCAAGCATCGTTTGAGATGGTCAATAAGAAGTCCGTACCAATCGCATTTTTGCGCGTGGTATCTGGATACGCCACTTCGTAACAGATGGCTGCACCTAAATTATGCCCTCGCACACGTAGCGGTGACTGCTGATCACTACCACGACTATAGCTCATAATGTCTTGGCTGCCTGCTAGATTAGGTAGAATATCGAGCACGCCTTGGAATGGAATATATTCCCCAAATGGCACCAGACGTTGCTTTTTATACAGCCCCTCTGCCTGTGCCCCTAGCGCAACCACGCTATTATAAAATGGCGGATATTTATCTGTACTGGCATCAAACGCTGCTTCGTCCTTATAAGGAATACCTGTCACCCATGTCGTGTCAGTCTCTTTGGCCATCGCGACCATTTCACTGATAAAACCAACAGCTTCTGTCTGAAACATAGGAATCGACGATTCAGGCCACAGCACGATGTCACGTCCCCACTCATCACGAGTCAACGTTGCATAGATTTTTAGCGTCTCAATCTGATACTCAGTGAGCCATTTTAGGTCTTGCGGGATATTACCCTGAATCAAAGATACCGATAGATCAGGAGTGCCTTTTGGTTTGGTCCATTGCGGATTGATCAACCATAGCGCGCTACTAATGACTAGCAATGCTATGGATGGAATCATATAACCACCGCGACGACGCAATAGTTCAACAATACTGGCAGCCAATAATACCGCTACGAAAGAAACCGCAAAGACGCCAGCCACAGGCGCGAGCGACGACAACCAGTACTGCTCAGTAAACGCATAACCAACGAATAGCCAAGGAAAACCAGTAAATAGCCACGTTTTCATCCACTCTTGGAGTATCCACAGGGCGGCAAAAGATAACGGCTGCTTGCCGACCACACGATTAAAGATGAGCGCCAAAAAGCCATGGAACAAGCCCATGCCTAGACCCATGAGCGCAATCATAATCAGCGCAAGCCATGCGGGCGTATCGCCATAAACATGTATCGAGGTATATAGCCAAAACGCGCCAACACACCACAGTCCCGTACCGTAGGCTTGACCAATTAGAAAGGCACGGCGACCTGTCATCGCTGGTACCAATAACGCGTACAAAATAGCAGGCGATACCAAGGCAACTGGCCAAATACCATAAGGCGCGAGCGCGAGTATAAAAGCTGCCCCTGCCAGCCAAGCTATTAGTACCGTCAACCCCATATGTAAACCTTTTGGCTTATCGGGGTTCAGACGTTTTTGCAAATCAACAGTAGACAGACGCATAGCAGTTATCCAAAACCATATTTTCTAAAATTTCTCAGCTAAGCGATGAGATAACACTCACGCAAAACCTGACTGCATAATGCTTTATGCAGGGCCACAAATAAAACCCACCCATGATACCAGTCAAAACCTACAAGTGGGTAAATTTGCGTAGCTAAAACCTCATTCTAAAGACCAAAAGGCAGAAAGCAAAAAACACGATTTTTCATCGTGTTTTTTATTGAATTTGCTAACAAGTTTTATTCATTGACCAACTATCGTGACACTATAAGCAAGCTAGTGACTGCCTATCAATATCTGTTGCTCGGCATTGGTTTTGGTCAGCTCTAGATTTTGGATAAATCGCCCTTCTACGTCAATAATAGTAATTTTCCAATCATCTATCACGACGCTCTCGCCTTCTAAATCACCAACGAAGCCAAGCGCTTGCATGACCAAACCGCCCATCGTATCGACATCGGTATCGTCAAAACGACTACCTAGCTCATCATTACAGTCTTCAATTACTGTAGACGCTTGGACACGCCATGTGTTTGGCTTTTCTGGATCAGGGACGATGTTATTGATATCGCTGTCTTCATCAAAGTCATCATGCTCATCGACGATGTCGCCAACGATCTCTTCCAACAAATCTTCCATGGTGACTACACCACCGAAGTTACCAAACTCATCAACGACAATCGCCATATGTACTTGGGTACGCTGCAATGAGCGTAGCAAGGTATCAGAACGAGCCGTTTCACTGATATATAACGGCTGGCGCACCAAGTCTCTAAGACGCTTACTGTCAATTTTGTCTTCTTGGTTGCGAACCATATGTACCAGAATCGGAATCAAGTCTTTTGCCAATAAGATACCGATGACGGCATCATCATCTTGACTGTCAAAAACAGGATAGCGCGAATGGGTGGTCTCAAGAATGATGTCCATCACTTCAGCAAGGCTGGTGCTCTCGTGCAGACCAATCACTTGTGGACGCGGTGTCATGATTTCGCGGACTTGTGTCGCAGGCAAATCTAGCACGCCTTCTAACATATCGACAGTATCAGGCTCTAAAAACTGGCGCGAGTCTTGTACCAGACGAATCAATTCATCACGGGTTTCGGGGGCGGTCGATAGCCAGCGTTTTAAGCCGCGCATCGACCAACTACTCGGGCTGGGAGTGTCGTCAGACATGGTGGTGTGATTTAACCTCTTTAGTTAATAAAAATTAGAATAGTATTCAATAGAAAAATGAACAATACTCAATAAAAAAACAAGTAGAGCCTAGATGGGGATAAAAGTAGCAAATAAAACAGCTGGTTTGTTATTAATTAATGGATGAATAACAAATTTGCTAGTACAAATTAGCTTCACTTTATCGCAAGGCTCACCGACATTCAACGACAAATTCACTCAAATTGTATTGTCAGCGTGTTATAAACTTTGCTATGGTCAAAGCCTTTATTTATCAAAGCAAACCCTATGTCGCTACGTTCCGTTTTTTCTCGCTTACTCTCGTCGCGTTCACGCAGTCGACTGTCAGACAAACGTGGCTTAGAGAGCCGTGGTTTAGAGAGTCTTGACTTAAAACACAAAACATTAGAACGTAAACACCCAAAGCCTACATGGCACCAGCGTCTTGTGACTTTTCTAATTGCCGTTACGTTATTGTTATCAGCGCTATGGCTGTTACTCGCGATTTGGTATCAGTATGGCGTCAGCTCAGTATTGTCTTGGCTTGCGACAATAGCGATTGTAGGTATATTAGCTGCGCTGCTAAGTACACGTTATTGGGATACTGTCACAAGAATATTGCAAAGTGACTCATTGTCTAATAAGAAATCAATTAGCAAAAATACAGCAACCAAGCTGCTTATCGGCGTATATGGCGCTGTTTGGCTGGTAGGTCTAGGTTGGTTTTTTTCTATCGAACCGAAACAAGATCGAGAATGGATGGCTGAGGTCGACCAACGGGTCTCTTATGAACGCGATGCGACCAACCCTGATTTGATTACCTTAACCAATGTTCGTAACTTTGATTGGCAAACTGAAGAAGACGCCACCGAGCACTGGGATACCCGTACGATTGATTTGTCTAAACTCTCTGGCGTTGATGTGACCAATTCTTATTGGATGGGGCCATTAATTGCTCATACCTTAGTTAGCTTTCGATTTGAAGATGATAGGCCACTTGCCTTCTCATTTGAGATTCGTAAAGAAGACGGAGAGTCTTTTTCAGCGCTGGCTGGATTTTTTCGACGTTATGAGCTGAGCCTGATTGCCGCAGAAGAGCGCGACATTATTTACACCCGTAGCAACGCGCGTGGCGAGCAGGTTTATCTGTTTCCTATTAGCAACTTGCAACAGCATGAAGTGAGGTCGCTATTTGAATCTTATCTGACTGCGGCTGATGATTTGAACGCTAAACCTGCTTGGTACAATACATTGATTAGCAACTGTACCAATATCATCTTTTATATGGCGCGTATTGTTAGTGGCGATCGTTTGCCATGGGATTATCGAATTTGGGTGTCTGGGTGGTTACCGAACTATCTATACGATGTAGGCATGTTGGATGCGGCGCCAGAAAAGGACAACCAGCCTTGGTCAATGAACACGTGGTATGAGCGCACTCATATCAACCCAAAAGCAAAGGGTTTCGATAATCAAGTCAACTCACAGTCTGATATCGATAGAGATAAAAACAGCCGTAAATTCTCACAGCAGATTCGTCAAGATATTCCGATACCAGCATTGGCTAACTCGCAAGCCAGTGCTGAAGCAAAAGCCAAATATACTGCTCAGGCATCTGACTAACTGTAGACTAAGGATTAACCCAGTTAATCACCCGCGTCTCCATTTCTTCATCAGACATACCGATTTCAGTGACACAGCGACCAGCGACGCCTACGTTGGCAGCGCGCATTTGTTGTTGTGTCACCACAGCATCTCCAGTCAATAGTAAATGCCAACTTGGTAAGCCCTGCCCTTGATACAAACGCTTATAAGCGCAGTGCGATGGTAGCCACATCATATTGGGCAAGTTATCCATAGTCAGCTGAATACAGTCTGGCACGTGCTCCTGACGCGTTGCATAGTGACTGCAATATCCTGTCGCACAGTCCATCAACTGGCAGGTGACATCAGTATATTCGACCAGCTCCTCATCCACATTGCCACTTTCATCTTCATCGATGTACTTAATCAAGCAGCAACTGCCGCAACCATCGCACAACGCTTCCCACTCGCTATGGTTTAGTTCTGTTAACGCAAATCGCGACCAGAATTGCGGACGTAGTGGCTCAGACTCATACTTAGAGTCAGCATCAGCAGAATCGCTATCGGCACTATCAGGGAACAAACTTACTGATTGCTCAGGCTTGGCCGCTGCATCGAGACCTAAGTTCAAGTTAGATTGGTCATTATTTTTGTTTAACAAATTTATAGTCATAAAGTCGCAGTAGCATTTTGATAAAGAGCGTTACAGTATTATAGCTGTTTTTGCTAGACATGGGCGTTAAGGTAGTACGAGTTAGAAAAACGAACCATCACAATGACGAATAATTAAAACTCACAACATAAAAAAAGGACAATAATATGTCAATTAAGACGTTTGAATTAATCAGTACTACCGAGAATGGTGTAGAACTTATCAGTTATGTAGCACTACCAGAAAACGCTTCAGATGAAAATCCAGCAGCAGGTATCTTGGTTGCACCAGAATGGTGGGGCGTGGTCGATCATCCAAAATCAGTGGTTGAGCGCTTGGCAGAGGCAGGTTATGCGGCTGTCGCTATGGACGTTTACGGTGAAGGCAAACTAACTACCGATGCGGCAATGGCAAATATGTGGATGGAGCAAGTACTGGCCGATCAAGACATGCTAATGGCACGCTGCCGCTTGATTTTGAATGATTTCAGCGATCAGTTATCAGTCGATGGTGACAACCTAGGCGCAATCGGTTACTGCTTCGGCGGTAAAGTCGTACTAGATATGGCTCGCGAAGGCATGCCGCTAAAAGCGGTTGCTACGTTCCATGGTAACCCAACCCCAAAACAGCCAGCAGACAAAAACTTTGCAGCAAAAGTGTTGGTTGCTCATGGTCGTGACGACTCAATGGTATCAATGGATGCTATCGAAGGTCTAAAATCAGAGCTAGATGCAGCCGATGTTGATTACACTATCGACGTTTATGACAATGCCAAACATGGCTTTACCAATCCGCATGCCGATGAGCGTGCAGCCAAAAATGAAGTAGATCTTGGTTACAATGAAGCCGCTGCTAAACAAAGCTGGGAAAACATGCTTGAGTTTATGAAAGCCAATTTGGCATAAAAAAGATCTGGTATAAAACTCATCAAGAAGGGTAGCTTAATTATTAAGCTGCCCTTTTATTTTGAGTGTGATTCTAGTATTTGTCTTTTAGCCCAGTAATCAGAGTAGTCTTGTGCTTCTTATCAAATCACGTCATTATCACTTTACTATAAACTGGATTGAGTGACGAAGATGTTGTATCTAATGGTGACCCAGTTGGGCTGGCTGGCTTTTACGATTCTATTGATCGTGGTGGTCGCTTTGTATACTAGGATAGCTCGAAAAATCGAGCATCTACGCCGCGATGTGACGACGCTGCAAGCTGAGCTTGAGCAGCAAAGACATCGTAGTATGACACCTCCGTCTGCACCTTTCGTCGATGGAAGCAATTATGCGCGCAACACTGCTATTGACGATAATGATCTTAAAAACAATGTTTCTAAAGACAATATTCCTAAAGACAGTGACGCTAAAGACCATGATGCTAAAGAAATAGCTTTTGACTCACAACACTCTTCTCCAGATAATCAGCTGCCTGTATCACCACCGCTTCCTACCATTGCTTCAAACTCAACCACACATGCAGCATCAAACGTCTATGACGATAAACCTGTAGACGATAACGCCTCGATAAATACGAAAAATACGGCGCCGATTGGGCCAGATGAACGCTCATTACCTATTGTGACCTCACTGATTCATTCAATCAAAAACTGGTTTTTCGGTGGCAACTTGGTCGTGCGAGTCGGCGTATTGGTACTATTAATAGGTGTTGTACTCCTACTTCGCTTACTCAGCGAATATATCGAGATTTCGATTGCCACAAAGCTGATAGCAGTTGGCGTTACAGGGTTAGCATTGGCAGCACTTGGGTTAAAGCTGACTGCAAAACGCTTTTCATATGGGATTACGCTACAGGGCGCAGGCTTAGCGATTGCCTATCTAAGCACCTTTTTCGCTTACAGTGTTTATGAAATCATTCCTAGTATCCCAAGCTTTATCGGGCTTGGGTTATTGTCTGCCATTACCATTGCTCTCGCCGTACGTCAAAACGCCTTCCCATTAGCATTATTGGCATTATCTGGTGGGTTTTTTGCACCGATTTTGACCAGTGAAGATACTGGCAGCTTGGTTACCTTATTCAGCTATTATCTACTGCTAAACGTCACGATTGCTGTTATTGCTCATTATCGACCGTGGAAGATACTTAATCTATTCGGTGTGACTATGACATTTGGCTTGGCATACTATTGGGGTATTAGCGAAAACCTGAGCGCCGTCATTGAAACGCAGCGCTGGTCCTTGGTAGCCTTAGTAACCTTACACTGGCTGCTATACTTATTTGTCGTCATTCGTTATGCGCAGCAAATCATTACCTATAATGCGCTAAATGAAAAAGACCTCAGTCATGCTGACAATACAGATGACACAAAACACTTGGACAGAGCCCTTGTAGGCAGCTCCTATGTATTCCCCATTGATACGGGTTTACTGTTTTCAGTACCGCTACTGGCCTTTGGTTTATTTTCTGCCTTACTAAACGACATCTCTAACGCCCTCACCATTACCAGTGCCATTTTGGCTACGGTTTATCTTGGGATAGGCTGGTTGTTCATCCAGCGCAGTAGACGCTATGCTTTAATCACCGAAGGCATGCTGGCATTAGGGTTAGGGTTCTTTGCTCTCGTTATTCCGCTGGCGCTAGATGCTGAATGGATTGCTTTTGGTTGGTCAGTACAAGGATTGGCGCTAGTATGGTTTGGGCGACGCTCGTTGCGGTCTTGGTCTGTATTATTCGGCTTGCTATTACAGCTCGTCAGTATTGGTATGCTAGTGACGACAGCGATATTCTCTATCGAAGACTATCCCGTTTTAGCCTTTAGTATTTCAGCGCTCAGTTATCTAGCGACCGTCTTTATATTACGCGCTAGCAACTCCCCTGCTGTGCAGCTTAATAGCTTAGATAGTAGTAATAACCTTAATAGCCTTAACAATAAAGGCACTACAACATCCTCAGTCCTACAATCACAAACATTGGACGGCACATCAGATGTATTGACCAGCTATGCCCGTGCGCTGGGTGTCAGCACGCAAGCTGCACAGCAATGGCTGACCCCTATCGATAGTCAGGGCCGAGTATTCAAATTCATTTGGCACAGCCCTAGATTCATCAAATTTCTAACATTGACCGCGATGGCTTGGATGCTACAAGTACTGATGCTTGATTTGCATCATTGGTTTGATATCTGGCAATCAAGCACGACTGTAATTGCACTGGCAGCACTTATGAGCTTGATCGCTTATTGGGTTATCGATCGTTATCGTCCGTGGGAGGAAATTAGACAGCTTAGTCATGGATTATTAGCCTTGTTCTACTTCATGCTAATACTACAACTGCCACAAAAATTTGAGCGCAATCTAACATGGGCAACAGCGGAATGGTTGGTATTCGTAGGCTTAATAATCGGCTGGTTAGTCATGGGGCAGCTATGGCTAAAAACATGGTCTGATACATGGTCTGATAACAAAAATACCTCACCTTATACTGATGCAAGCTGGCTAGGTACAGGCATCCTACTTATTGCTGCCGCTGCGCATTATGGCCTACCAGACTCTGATGGCGTAATGGCTTTATTGTTTTCAGCGGTACTTATATTATTTGGATTATGGTTCAATCGTCGTTATACGAGACAAAATGTAGAAAACACCTCAACTAATAAAGTTTCAGAACACGGTCTACTGTATTGGTTTGATTGGAAACAGGCATTATTAGGATGCGCTGCCATCTTTGCTCCCATTGCTTTACTATGGGTTGTTCTGACCAATTGGTCTTATGACGGTGTGATTTGGAGAATGTCTTATTTTCCATTATTTAACCTATATGACACCACATCTTGGCTGACATTATCGGTTGGTTTTAGTCTGTATTACATCAGCCAACGCCGTCGCAATGATACCGTTATCGAGTCGAGTACAGCTGCCAAATCTAAGCGCGTATTCACCGCTGAGAACCTGCTAATCATATTGGGACTGATCAGCTTTTGGTTCATCTCCAGCATGTTAGTCAGAACGCTACACGCCTTTATCGGCACACCACTTTGGGACGGTGCTCAGGGCGGTGCATGGAGTAGCGAGCAAGTACAAACAGGATTGACGATTTTGTGGACGCTCTTGGCATTGGTCGCCACCATCATGGCGAGTCGCTACTGGCAACGCGCGCTTTGGTTTATGGGTATTGGATTGTTAGGTATCGTCGTCCTCAAACTGGTCTTAGTCGATTTGTCACAGACTGAGGCAATTTGGCGAGTGATATCCTTCCTTGGCGCAGGCAGTTTAATACTATTAATTGGTTACCTTGCCCCATTACCACCAGCACATGAAGAAACAGAAAACCACAATCAAGCGTAATGACTAAGCTGGTTGGGTGAAATTGTACCGTGAGCAAGGTGGTTCTGTAGTAAACTGGACACCATTAGAAAGTAAACGTTGATTGTTTTACTTTTAGCATTTTTTATAAAAGGTTATGAAAGCAGATGGATAAGAGAGCAAGTATTCAGTGGTTCCCTGGGCATATGAACAAAGCCCGTAACGAAATCAAAGAAGTCATGCCGCAGATGGATTTGGTCATCGAGGTCATCGATGCGCGTATTCCATATAGTAGTGAAAACCCAATGGTCGCAGCACTGCGCGGCGAAAAACCTGTTATCAAAATCCTGAACAAAGCTGACCTTGCCGATCCTGAGTTGACTCAAGCATGGATGGATTATCTCGAACAGCAAGATGGGGTCAAAGCCATTGCTTGCGATACTGAAAAAGCCAATGATGTAAAACGCATCATCGCCATCTGTAAGCATCTCGTACCCAATAAAGTCGGGACTGGTCGCCAAATCAAAGCGATGATCATGGGTATCCCAAACGTTGGCAAATCAACGCTGATCAATACGCTAGCAGGACGCGCTGTGGCAAAGACAGGCGACGAGCCAGCCGTGACCAAATCGCAACAGCTGATTAAGCTTGACGATGACATCATGCTCTATGACACGCCTGGTATGCTATGGCCAAAAGTTGAAAACGAAAACTCAGGTTATCGTTTAGCAGCGACAGGCGGTATCCGCGATACTGCTTTTGATTTCGCTGATGTGGCAAGCTATACCGCTGAGTACCTAATGCAAGCCTATCCTGAGCTGCTAAAAACCCGCTATAAAATTGAAGAGCTGCCAAAGACCGACTGGGAGTTTTTTGAAGTGGCTGGACGTAATCGCGGCTGTGTACGCGCGGGCAATCAAGTCGATACTTACCGTATGTCTGAGATTCTAATTAACGAATTGCGTAGCGCGAAGATTGGTCGCATCACGCTAGAAACACCAGCAATGACTGAAGCTGAAGAAATCGTCGTCGCAGAACAGCGCATCGCTGCTGAAGAGAAGAAAAAGGCGAAAGAGGAAGAAAAGCGCTTGCGTCGTTTGAAAACACGGAAGAATAGGAAGTAGGTTTAATAAACGTAAGACCAATCATGTAGAAGTGAAAATTTTCCCGTCAGGCAAAGAAACCAACCCTAGCAAATAATAAAACACCAACCCATGTTTCTTTGCCAATGGTGCAATTACTCTAGCAGCTTCTTGCATATTACTATCTGGCAGCGGCAGAGAGACAGCAAAGGTATCCTGTAGCTGTACATGAGCGACCGTTGCTCCAAATGCTAATGATAGCTCGAATGATAAATCACCTTCATGGGCAAATTGCTGTAGCTCAGTGGCGAATTTTAATATGTTTTCACTATGAGCGCTGACCTCTACCTCTAGCAGCTGCGGTAGTAATACACCTGCACTATCGTAAGAGATAGGCAGATACTCATCGCCATCACCCAAACTCGCATCCCAAACATAAAACAAAGCATATTCAGTCATAATCAGCTACTCTAATGGCTCTACGGTAGATAAAATCTCTAAAAGCCTATCCCAACGCTCATTCATTCTATTCTTAGCATACTCGTTTGGTGAGTTATCTATCAGATCACGATACTGTATAACCAAATTATCGAAGTCCTCTCGACCTGCAAGTTTGGCTAAAATAAGGTGTTTATCCACACACTCACCATAGCTGTGCCCTCTTGCAATCCTGTTGTGCAGTAACAAAAAAAGTTGATTATAGCTGGCTATTTTATCTACTTCATCCAGTTTACTGGCAAACTCAGTATTGATAAACACAGGAATCTGTTTTTGCTTATCTGCAAAGTTTCTATCGCATACATTAATGTAATGTAGCTTTAAATAAGGAAACTGCTGTCTAAGCTCAGTTGGCGGCGATACTTTGTCATAAATCTCTTCAAACGCTGATGATACAAAATACGCATGAATTTTTAATCTAAAATAGCCGTTCTTACCTTCCGCTCCTCCGGTTAGACGCACATGACCATAAGGCATGGCTTTAGTACAACCATCGACTTTAAGAGAGTCATTAACGTTAGCGCTTGATATTTGGCTGGTTTGATAACCATAGCGTTCTAAGCAATCATGCATGAATGGGTGCAGTATTTTTTCAAAATCTTCTCTATCTCTGGGAACGTCTGCCTCTGGCTTATAGATGTCGGCAGACTGTTTTGCAAGCGCCCGCTTTTCTTTTAGCAGTGTCATCCCTCGTGCGATGTTAGGCGGATAGATCGTACCATCTGGATAGGCGACCATACCCCGCGTGTCATAAAACACTAGCCCTAATTCTTCACATAAAGGGGCGATAACATCTAGCGCTTCACCGTGCAGTGCTTCAGGTGTGGGTATGGCGACGCAAGCGGTCTTAGGATGTGTTTTCATCTCTAAATTTGTATTTACGTAGGCTTCATAAAAGACTTCTGAATAATCCGAGGTTCTGGCTTCGTCCACGAGACGATCTGCCAGCTCAATGATATTTGGGCTGATAGTATCCACTGGCTGCTGGCGCAAAGCTTCAAAGTCGTGCGTTGCTTGTTCCCATGAGCTGTCTTTACTTGGTATACAAGTAACTTGCTGGATATCCCAGACAAAAAAGGTTTGTGCTGACAAGATACTATCTCCTAAACTATTAATGGAAACACTGGTTCTACTTATTATCAAACCGAAAGTGCAAAACACATAATAACTAACTAATACTCTTCTTTAAAAATAACAAACCATTGCATAGCGAGTCAGCCCACCCCATAAATTAGTTAACCTTTTATGGTCTAATATTTTTTATTAATTGACAAGGATTATTCTTGCCTACTTTATTCTCTCAACCTGAGTCATCTCTAAACTCCTTCGCCCCACGCCTACTCGATTGGTTTGCCGAAAATGGTCGCCATGATTTACCGTGGCAACAGCATCAAACCGATACGCCCAACCCTTATATTGTTTGGTTATCAGAAGTCATGCTTCAGCAAACTCAAGTGACCACCGTACTGCCCTACTTTGCACGTTTTATGGCGTCGTTTCCGACCGTGCAGGATTTGGCCACAGCAGAATGGGATACCGTAGCAGAGCATTGGGCAGGACTTGGCTATTATGCACGCGCACGTAATTTGCATAAAGGTGCTAAGCAATTGGTTGAGGTCATCGATGAAACGGGGGACTTTCCGCAGACGCTAGCAGGATGGGAAGCGATTTCGGGCGTTGGGCCGTCGACCGCTGGGGCGATTATGGCGATGGGATTGCATCACTATGGCGTTATCTGTGATGGTAATGTCAAACGAGTGCTGACACGTTGGGCAGCTATCGACGGCGATATCACTAAATCTGCTACAACCAAAGATTTATGGGCATTAGCAGAGCGACTGACACCGACAGAGAACTCCGGACTATTTGCGCAAGCCATGATGGATATGGGTGCGACATTATGTACCCGTAGCAAGCCTGCGTGTCTATTGTGTCCATTAAAAGAAGACTGCCTAGCCCATGCGCAAGGGCGCGAGACTGATTACCCCATCAAAGCAAAAAAACAGCCCAAACCTAGTAAATTCAGTGACGCACTGCTAATCGAAAATGCAGACAGTGAGATATTGTGGCTACAGCGCCCTGATAATGGTATCTGGGGTGGATTATGGAGTTTGCCATTACAGTTTGTGGAAAAAGTTGACGGTAAAACTAATAACAAGGCTACCGTTAAAAAGACACTAGCTAACGATGACAAACTATCGAATATGCCAAATGACGTACGTAGTAATGAAAAAGTATACGAAGCAGAATTTACCACTGCTGAGCAAATCATTAATGAGTGGCTCATAAAAAATGAACTGGTGGCAAAATCAGTTAGCAATACCTTGCTCGATGATGCTCCTATCAAGCATTCGCTGACGCATTTTCACTGGTATTTGACCCCGCGTAAATTGACAATTAATGCGACGCAGATAACTGAGCTAAATAAGAAATTAGCAGCGGCCGAAATCGACTTTAAGTGGCTAACCGAACAAAAAGCGCAAGACAGCCTAGGACTACCTCGCGCGATGGTTAAAATTTTAGAGTAAAAAGTTGGAATAAAAAAAAGCGACTCACTATTAATAATGAGTCGCTTTTTTATGATGATAATATAAAGATAGCTGGGTCTAAATAACTTTAAGACTTTGGTACACGTAAACGCATAAGGCCTTCTTGTTGCACAGTAGCGACCAGTTTGCCATCTTGCCAAAACTGACCATGATTCAAGCCTTTTGCATTAGACGTGGTATCGCTCCACATGTCGTACAGCATCCATTTGTTTAGGTCAAAATCGCGATGGAAATGCATCGAGTGATCGATACTGGCAGCTTGTAAACCACTAGTCATAAAGCTAACACCATGTGACATTAGCCCTGTGCCAACCAAATAAAAGTCAGACGAAAATGCCAATAACGCTTGCTGAATAGCCGCTGGCTGATTGCCCAATTCACGAATGCGTAGCCAGTTTGCTTGTTTAGGCTTCATAGGTTCTGGGCTAATCGGATTACGCGGTTTCACTGGCTTAATCTCGACATGACGGCGGCGCATAAATCTTGCTTTTAGCGCTTCTGGCACTTTTCCGACATTTTCTTCTTTTAGATCTTGCTCTGTCAGCAAGTCTTCTGGCGGTGGATAGACAGGCATATCTTCTTGATACTCAAGCCCATCTTCCATCGGCGAAAACGAGGCAATCATTGAAAATATTACTTGTTCAACAGGCGGCTTACCACGTACTTCTTTGTACTGGATAGCCGTGACTTCACGTGCAGACAAGCTACGACCATCACGCAATCGACGGACTTGGTATATCACTGGTTGGTTGATATCGCCACCACGCAAAAAATACCCATGCAATGAGTGACAAGGTTTGTCTTTATCTAATGTATGCGCCGCTGCCATAATCGCTTGAGCGAGCACTTGCCCACCAAATATACGACTGCCCACATAGTCATGGCTTTTACCCTCAAACACATCAGGGGTAACTTCAATAAGCGCGATAGTAGCCAGCAGCTCATCAATCAGTTGTAGATTATCGGACATGACGATATGTTTCCTTATTTTTATCAAAAATGCTCAGCATCTGATGATATTGATGCCATATAGCCATCATATTTGAATGTAAAATAATGCGAGATCACTTGTTAAGATCTGTCGAAGGAGACCTTAAAATAAACATACAGACATCGTTAGCGATGTTATCACCGAATATTTATTTTCTATAGAAAAGGTAAACATCTTACCCAATATTGGTGGCTTTGACTAGTTACTGTCGGCTTACTCATAAGTATTGCTTGTCTGTTTTTGCCAGACAAATCGCAACTAAAGATCAAAGCAAGCAATCTCAACCATAAAAAAACGAGATGTATAACAACACCTCGTTTTTGACAAATACGCCGATATTTATGGCTTAACTGCTACGAGTACGCGAATAGAATCCGGTACTAATGACAAGTTACCAAGCGCTTGCTCACCTTGAGCTTTAAGCTGCTCTAAACGCTCAATCTCTTCAGGACGTACGTTTGGATTGATCGTCTGAAGATGTTTTAGACGCTTAATTTCGCGTGACCACTGCTGGCTAAAGCGGCTACTTGCTTGCTCACCAATCTCAGCGATCTGCTGACGAGCAATGTCTTCAGCTTCGTAATAACGCTGTTCAATCACATCGCCGCGTACTTTAATGACTTGGCGGGCACGGTTTTTATCCAATCGCTCAACGTGCGGCATAATCATCTCAGCACTGATACGAGCCGATAAATCACTGCCCTGCTCACTGATAAAGACACGGATATTTTGTGTGGACAAAGTCGCTGGTAAATTCAGCAGTTTCGGTGCTATTGCTTCTACACGGAAATTCACTTCTAGCAATACCATACCTTGCGGTACAGCAGCGCTTTTCAGCATCGCAACTGTCGTATTACCAAAGGTACTGGTACTCGCCAGCTCATAGATAGCACGCATCAATGGATGCTCGTGAGTGATAAACTCGATGTCTTCACGCTGAAGCGCTTGCTCACGCTCAAAGGTCAACGTCATACCGTCTTCATCACCAAGTGGCAAGCCATCAATATAGTCGCTAATTTCGGTGCTATCGATAGGCGCGATAACCCACGAGCCATCACGCTGGATATTGTGATCGATATTGGCAGACGCAAAGAAACGCTCGATGAAGTGCGGCAGCAAATTATTGCCATCAAAGTCACGCATAGCATCGGCGATACGACCAGCGACACGCGGACGGCATGAGTTGTACTCTAGCAGACGGTCACGACCAGCTTGTAGCTGTGCTTCTAGTCCCAAACGTGTCTGTAGCGCCTCGTCAATGATGTCTTGCAAGATGACATTATTTTCAGCGGTATCAGCACCCTCAAGCATTGGCTTAAGCTCTTGGATATATTGCTCTTGTACACTTTGGGCAGTTGGCGATATCTGATTGAACATGTTCAGTGCATCGTTATACCACTGATACAGACGCTCTTGCGCTGTACCTTGCACATAAGGCACATGTAGCATGATTTGCTGCGTCTGACCGATACGATCTAGACGGCCGATACGCTGCTCTAACGTATCTGGATTAGCAGGTAGATCCCATAGTATCAACTGGCTTGCAAACTGGAAGTTACGACCTTCTGAACCAATTTCTGAACACAGTAGTATCTGCGCACCTTCACTATCTGCAAAGAATGCGGCCGCTTGGTCACGCTCAAGCAAAGTCATCTGTTCAGTAAAGATAGCTGTTTTGATGCCCGCATGCAGACGCAATACTGCTTCTAAACTCTCTACCGTCGCACCACTACGAGCGATTAATAGCACTTTTTGATGCTTAAGCTCACCGCGTAAGATATCAATCAACCAAGAAACGCGTGGATCATCTTCTAGCCAGCCACCGTCTGGTTGGTTTTCTTCGCCCCATAGTTGCTCACGCAACTTACCATTGGTTTGATAGCTGTCTTTCCATGCCTCAGGAAGTGGCAATGGATATGGTTGGCTACTACGGCCATAGAACCCTTTGACACTCTCACGAGTATTACGGAACAAAATACGACCTGTACCATGACGATCTAACAGCTCATTTAATGCATGAGTTCGTAGTTTTTCATCTTCATTGATTGAAGATAGTTCTTCAATACTAATATCTAATAAGCTACTTAAAGCAGCGATTTGACCTTCATTCAATGGCTTTTCTTCTATCAAGACGCCAGCAACTGCTGCTGTCTCTGCAAAAGCTTCTTGCCCATCGATAAATTCATCCAGATCATCAAAGCGATCTGGATCAAGCAGACGCAGACGGGCAAAGTGACTCTGCGCACCAAGCTGCTCTGGCGTTGCTGTCAATAGCATTACGCCTGGCGTTTCTTCTGCGAAATCTGCAATCAAGTCATACTTATCATTGCCGCCCTGTGCTTCATCCCAATGCAGATGATGCGCTTCATCAACGACCAATAAATCAAACCCTGCATCCATCGCTTGATCATATAAGTCTGGGTGATCAAGTAACAGATCCATACCACCGATGATACATTGCTCAGTGGCAAAGACGTTTTGTTCAGGATCGTGTTCTTTAATAGCCGCAGTACGCACTAGATCAAACAAGGCAAAGTTTAGGTTAAAGCGACGACGCAGCTCAATCATCCATTGGTACTGCAAACTATCGGGTACTAAAATCAACACACGCTCAGCTTTGCCCGTTAGCAACTGCTGATGAATAATCATGCCCGCTTCGATGGTTTTACCAAGGCCAACTTCATCAGCCAGTAGTACACGCGGTGCGATACGCTTACCGACTTCATGTGCGATATATAGCTGATGCTCGATGATATCGACACGTGCACCCATTAGGCCTTTTAGTGGATGGCCTGCTAGCGCTGACTGCATGCGCAAGATATCTTGACGCAGCTCATACCAGTCACCACGTTCAATACGGCCAGCAAGCAAACGCTCAAGCGGCTTGGCCAATGTGATATTGGCAGCAAGGCGGGTTTCCATGATGCCGCGCTCGTGCTCATCGACGCCATATTTCAGTACGCCCATCACTTCATCAACAGCATTGACCGTATAGCTTTTGCCATCTTGATCGTAGATGCTATCGCCCACCTTAAACACCACGCGCGATAATGGCGCAGAGTTTTTTGCGTAGACGCGTGTCTCTTCACTTTGCGGAAATAAAATATGCACACATCGGTCGTCAACATCGATGACCACACCTAAGCCAAGCTCAGACTCCGTATCAGATAAATAACGTTGACCAACGGCGAATTCAGTACTGTGCAATGAAGCAATAGAGATAGTCATAAGGCGATGTCTTTTGTACTCAGGTAGTAAGAAATTAAATAGATAGCTTATAAAAACAGCAATGGCGGCTAACAATGGCTAAATAAGGTTGTTCACACCATAAAATGTCAAAAAAACATAGAAGAAGTGCCACAACACCAATTAAGCCAATCGTTCAGCCCAACCATTATATAACGTTAGCGGGTAGATGAGTGCGTTAAGTTGACTTTTCAAGAGCAGATTCATACAAGATGACGCGAATGCTAAGCATAAGTTGGTCATACAAAACAATAAGATAACGACTCGCAAGTATAGAAAAAACATTTACATCATAAAATTGTTTCTATACTGTTACTTTATGAAAATAGATGTGTTTTTCGTTACGTCAATTGTTCATATTTATTATTAAAAAATAGTATTTAGCGCTTTCCTTCTACTTATCGACAAGTATCAATATTCACAAGTAGACGAATTTTAATACTTGTTATAGGGACTTAGTTTGTAGATAAGCGGATGGGTTTATGGATTGCGCCCTTCCTTAGAAGTAATGGCTTCACATCGTTGTGCTATTTATTCAGACATTTAGACATCAAATTATTCAGCATTAATAATCGCAGCTCTTTTTATACAATTCAAGGATGAATACATTTATGAGTGCCTCCAAAAAAGTTGGCTTATTTAACCAAGTCAGTACCCAAGTTACCATTATTTTGTTTCTTGCTTTTGCCGTTGTTGTTGCCGTTGTGGTTTACATTGTCGAAAAAGAAGGCTATGAAAAAATCAGACTTGAGTCAGGAAAACTAGTGGCTCAACGAGGGAATACCGCCGTCAACAGCATCTCGGCTGATGTCAATCGCGTCATGCGTAGCGCGTTGCAACTGCAGCAAAGCGCTCAAACACTGCCAATCGAAGAAAATATTTTGCAGACCAGTACGGCTAACGCTTTTGATAAGCGCGATTATAGCTTATTAGGTAGTGGTGGTATTTGGCCTGATAATGGTGCGCTCGGAGACAGTACGGCGACTCATCCCTTTTTGATGGTGCGCCAAGATGGCGATTACCGAGCAATATTAACGGATCCAAACCCTGCTAATCCTTATTACAATGAAAACTGGTTTAACAAAGTAAAACTACTCAGACCTAATGGCTGTATATGGGCTGATGTAAGCCCCACTCAAACCAAAGGTGAATTGGCAATGAGCTGCGGTGTCGCCATTGAACGTGACAATCAGTTTTGGGGTGCAAGTACCGTTAACTTTACACTCAACCAGCTACAAGAAAACATCGTTAAGCTGAGTGAAAGCTCTGGCTCAGGTTATATTTTATTGATTGATAACAGTAATAAGGTTATCGCTTCATCTAACCCTGAGCGCTTAAACTATATTGACGAAGAGACTGGTGTCCCACTGGATATCAAACAAGTCATTGATTCAGACCCTGCGTGGCAACCTATCTTAGATTTTTTAGATGCTCAGCATAGTGAGATTATCAAACAAATTGCCGCAAAAATGCCTCCTGAAATACAACAAGTCATTGCAACACTTGATAAAAATGAGGCCACTGCTGTTAGTAATTCTGAGCTTATCAACTATGCTGCTTATTTGAATGCTAATGCAAGCAATACAAGCACGATGGACAGTCGCTTGCTACAAAGTTTCGATCTAACCAATGACAGCTACTACAATGGTAGTCAGGCATATGTTTTCCAGATTCCTGAGACCTACTGGAAACTAATCGTAGTTCAACCAGATGCTGCCGTTAATGCTATCGCAGATAACTTGAGCAAAAACCTAATCAACTTAATCATGCTAGCGCTGTTTATAACCGCTGCACTGATCTATTTCATGCTGACATTCTTAGCATTCAAACCATTGAAAAAGACCACAGACAAAATCTCTCTCGCAGAAAAACTAATCGATGATAAGCAATATAATAAGCTTAGTGACGTCAAATTTTCAGGCGGACGTAATGAAATTGGCCTAGTAAACCACTCTATCAGTGAGCTACTCCATCGTATCCAATCTAACGAAGGTAAGCTTGCCAATATCAATCAACAGCTAGAGGTTAAAGTCGAAGAACGCACCGCTGAACTACAAGACACACTAAAAGAGCTGAAAAACTCTCAGCTACAGCTGATCCGTTCTGAAAAAATGGCCACACTTGGTCAGATGGTTGCAGGCGTTGCTCATGAAGTAAATACACCTTTATCTTATGTACAAAATAACCTCGAAATCATCGGTCAATTGACTGAGCAATACGAAGAGCTGATTGAGTTGGTACAAGGGTTAAAAGGCGTTCAATCTGAATCGGCTGCCGATGACAAAATAGATAAACTGCTAGCAGATATTGTCCGTGCTTCGGATGAAATCGAAGAAGATGACTTATCATCTGAGCTAAAAGAGCTGATAAAAGACTCTTTGTTTGGGGTAGAACAGATTACCGAGATGGTACTCAACTTACGTAACTTTGCACGTCTTGATGAGTCAAAAGTGAAGACCATTGATGTACGCGAATGTATAGAATCTTCTCTCAAAATTGCTGGGAACTCTATCAGACATCAAGATATTGTCACCAACTTTGGGTCAACGCCTGAAATCAAATGCTCACCATCGCAAATCAATCAGGTATTAGTTAACCTATTGAACAATGCTTCGCAAGCAATGGAGGGCAATCCTGATGACAAGATTGAGGTGCGTACCTACGCTGATGAAACCAACGTCTACATTGAAGTAACTGATAATGGTAAAGGCATGAGCCAAGCAGTATTGGATCAGATATTTGAGCCCTTCTTTACTACGAAAGCGGCAGGTGAAGGCACTGGCCTCGGCATGGCAATCAGTCAGCAAATCATGGAACAACACAATGGTACGATTACCGCCACATCTACTGAAGGTGTTGGCACGGTGTTTACTTTAACCCTACCCATCAACAATAATTTAACGGAACAAAGTATGTCGGCATAAGCAACACGCTTATTATATTGTCGGCGCAGCTCAGTTATGCGCTGTGCTGACAACAGACATAATACTTACAATCTAGCCTCTATTATTCATCGTAAGGATACGATCATGAATGAAGTTAAAGACAACATACAACCCTCTGCTCTAAGTACTGGACCTAAACCGAAAATTGCGTTTATTGACGATGAACAACGCATTTTACGTTCTATGAAACTCCTATTTCGTAAAACTCATGACGTTTTTATCACGACCGACCCCACTGAGTATATCGACTACATTAAAAACAACCATGTATACGTAGCAGTCAGTGACCAACGTATGCCTGAGCGTGTCGGTGTCGATATCTTACGTGAAGTAAAAGACATATCACCGTCTACCATGCGTATTTTATTAACGGGCTATGCCGATTTGAATGCCATTATTGGTTCTATCAACGATGGAGAGATTTATCGTTATTTAACCAAGCCCTGCAAGTCTGAAGAACTTATCGCTGTGGTTGGGCGTGCCACTGAAATCGCGTTGACTTACAATCCAGATGAAGACGCCGATCAGATTGATAGCTCAGACAATAAGCAAACCCTGTTGGTTATCGATGAAACAAATGAGCTAATCGAACAAATTCGTAAGCAGTTCTCCAATAATTATAAGGTACTGCATGCTGAAGGTTTAGAGGAGGCTTATGACTATCTGGCAAACTACGACATTGGTGTGTGTATTACTGACATCAATGTTAGTGGCGAAAACATCGCACCAATAATCTTCACTTTAAAGCAAGATGCACCGCATTTGGTCGTTTTGGTGCAAACTGAGTTTCAAGATGCAGGTTTGTTGATTGATTTAATTAACAAGGGTCAGGTCTATCGATGCTTGCCGAAGCCGATGCGCGCAAGCTTGCTAGAGATTAGTGTTAATCGTGCTTTTCAACATCATACTAAACTCAAAGCGAGTCCTGACTTAGTAAAACGTTATGAAGTCGAGCACGACCCTGACAATGATGTGCGTATTGATTTGAGTAATCGCGTACGCAGTTTTATTGGTAAATTGCGCAAGCGTTTTTCTTTTTAGCATTTGTTATTAGCAGTGTTTGCAAAGTTGGCTTGATAGCATTTGTGATACAAGCTGCATCAACGAAAAAGCTCACTATCTAACTATAAGACCTCTACCTCTACTTCGATATTAAAATAGAGGTCTTTTCTTTGTTTAAAATAACATCCATTTTATAGATACTGCTTTCACGCTAAAAACAGAGTGAAAATTCCTTTTTACTGCTTGCTTCTTTTTGACTAAAAATATCAACGTGCTACATTAAGCCGATAAGGATTCATGCGATAGCCATTTATCCGCTAACTATCTATAAGACAACAATAAGTAAGGACTAGCCATGCAAGCCGTTTTTTTAGATAAAGGTACTTTTTCTGAAGGTATTGACCTGCCAGAGCCAATAGGTGTGAGCGATTACATCACTTATAACGACACGCCAAAAGACACGGCTGTCATCATTGAACGCTGCAAAGATGCTGACATTATTATCACCAATAAAGTGCAAATCGGTGCAGAAGTAATAGAGCAACTACCGAAGCTTAAGCTGATCCAACTGACTGCCACTGGCATGAATAACGTCGATCAAGCCGCTTGCGATAAGCACGGTGTTGCGCTGTTCAATGTCGCTGGTTATGCGGTCAAAAGCGTGCCCGAGCATACCTTTATGCTTATATTAAATGCAATGCGCGCAGGCATCCATTACCATCAAAAAGTCGCTGATGGCACGTGGCTGGCAAACGGTAATTTTTGTCTGCTGGATATTCCGTTGATTGATTTGGAAGATAAGACACTAGGTATCATCGGTATTGGCACCATCGGCAAGCGCGTAACCGAAATCGCTCGTGCCTTTGGTATGACCGTACTGTGGGCAGAGCACCAAGGACGTGAACCACGCAGCGACGACTATACCGCGTTTGATGAAGTATTAGCGCGTGCGGATGTGATCAGTCTGCACTGTCCATTGAATGAACAAACTGAGCATCTTATTAATAAAGATACTCTGGCAAAAATGGTTAAAAAACCGCTCATTGTCAACGTCGCCCGTGGCGGCATCGTTGATAGCCAGGCATTAACTGACGCGGTTAATAATGAGCAAATCATCGGCTATGCTAGCGATGTGTTTGAACAAGAACCGATCGCCGATAATGACCCTTTGCTCAGTATCAGCGACCATCCGCGAGTTATCTTTAGTCCGCACAATGCATGGGGCAGCAAAAGCGCCCAAGAGACCTTGTGGCAGATGTTAAGCAAGCAAGTCGCTGACTTCATCGACAACCATCATCAGTAATTACCAAGATACTAACGACTAAACCGTAACCAGTCGTCTTTTATCTTGCGATACTTAAGCATAATTCGATCGCTTAAATAGTTATTGGTCACTAACCAAGGATAGCGATCGCCTTGCTTAGGTAGCTCGTCTTTGCCGCGTCTGACATAACCAGACGATAGCGAACCCATCACGGTATCTGCTTGAGCACAGGCTGTCATATCGGCAGTCTGTGCTTGTGGTAATGCGACTTGATAACGATTTTTATGCATATACCCCAACAGCCTCACTACATATTGACAAGCCAAATCGATTTTTAGTGTCCACGAGGCATTGGTATAGCCAAACAGTGCCGCCAGATTAGGTATGCCTTCTATCATGACCGCTTTGTAGGTCATACGCGTGCCAATATCGACAGATTGACCGTCGATATATACCGCAGCCCCGCCTAGCATCTGTAGCTTTAAACCAGTGGCGGTAACGATGATATCAGCGTCGAGGTGCTGGCCAGATTGCAGCATAACTCCTGTTTCAGTAAAGTGGCTGATTTGATCGGTCATCACTGTTGCGCGTTTGTCCTGCAGGGCTTTGAATAAATCACCGTCAGGTACCGCACATACTCGTTGATCCCATGGATTATAGTCAGGCATAAAATGCTTGCTATCAACGCCGCTACCTTTTAACTCTTTTTTCACCCCATTTTTTAAGACTGCTTTCATCACCTTGGGTGCGTGAGTCGCAACTTTGTACAGGCCTTGTTGCCGTAACACGTTGCGCACGCGCAGTAGCGTATAGGCCTGCTCTTTTGATAATGGAGAAAACTTGCCTGATAGCCAGTCAATAGCATGGTCATCACCCGGCACGCTCGCCACATAGGTCGGCGTACGCTGTAACATCGTGACATGACGTGCACACTGAGCACTGTCTTTGTCTACTAGTGCAGGTAGCAACGTCATCGCCGTGGCACCGCTACCAATAACGACGACTTTTTTATCATCATAGTCTAGATTATTCCAGTGCTGTGGATGGACGATTTGACCGTGAAAATCCTCCTCTCCATCAAAATGAGGGCGATAGCCTTGCTCATAGTTATAATAGCCAGTTGCACCTACGATAAACTTAGCAGTCTTAACAAACATCTCACCGTTTGCATGATTTTTGATGGTTGCTGACCACTGTTGATCCTCACTAGACCATGATATCTGCTGAACTTCATGCTGATAATGGATATGTTCGGTCACCCCAAACTCGCGTGCCGTATCAGCGATATAGCGTTTGATATCATCGCCTGCTGCCAGCATTCTATAATCAAGCCACGGCCTAAAATTATAACCAAAGGTCAAGGCGTCAGAGTCAGAGCGAATCCCCGGATAGGTAAATAAATCCCATGTACCACCCAAATCAGCACGCTTTTCTAAGATAGCAAAGCGTTGTGGAGGTTTATGCTTATTAGTCGAACTTACCTGCTTTTGCTTTTTGGGAACTCTATGGCCGAATAGACCTTTATGCTGCTGTTGCTGTAAACGGCAAGCCATACCAATACCTGCAATACCCGCACCGATGATCAATACTTCATAGTCGGCTACTTTATCCGTCTTTGACTTTTTACCTTTAAGGCGGTTTTTAATGGCCTGTTTGGTCATGGTGATATCAAGCATACTTTCATCCTTGTGTTTGCATGACTGGCATTTTATAGCTGGCTTTAGAGCCGTTTATCGCATCTATTAACAGTAAGCGGCAAAATCTACTTCTTAAAATGGGCAAGGACTCTCCCAGTCCATCCAAGCACCCAGTACCGGATGCTTTAAACGCAATTGCTGTGCATGTAAGTTGAGCCTTGGGGCTATCTCTAATGCCGCACCTTCAGCATAAATCGGATCGCCAATCATCACATGATCGACATGCACCATATGTACGCGTAGCTGATGACTGCGGCCTGTGACTGGCTTTAGCATGACCCGAGTAACTGCCTCACCATTACAGGTTTCATGAGCCACAACTTCATATAACGTCAGCGCATGCTTTGACCAGTCGTGATCAACGATATGACGCGGTTTGGTACTTGGCTCATAGCGCACTGGCACTGATATCTCACCAGTTGCACCGACCTGCTCCCATTTACCAAAGACACGTGCTTGGTATTTCTTTTGCGGTAGACGCTCGATAAATTGCTTACTGATATTGGTTTGCGCTGCTGCATTTTTTGCAAAAATAAGCAGTCCCGACGTGTCCATATCTAAACGATGAATCAATTTGACAGCTGGATTGGCACGCTCAAGACGAGCAAGCAGACTGACTTTGAGTGTTTTACCATCGACGCTTAATAGGCCTGCAGGTTTATCAACTACCCAAATGTCATCGTCTTCATAAACCGTAACTTCTTGCGCAAAATTTTTAAAGAACTCAAGCGGATAAGTGCTTTCTTGGGCATTGAGGGCATTAACTTCTTCATCGGTAAAAGGCATAAATTTAACTACTTATGTAAATTGGTTTTAAGATATGGATTTTTGGTGGCTAATACTACAGACACGACAGCTATATTTGGCACGATAGCCATTTTATGAACAATTATTATTTGGACAAAAGGTCAAAAATTTGGCTGATTTTTAACGTTATTAATATCGCTAGCTGCTACGCAAACGAGGTATAAAATACGACTTATATTGCACTGAGATACATACTTTGATAAGGATAATCGTATTAAATAACAGATTAGACACGCTTGTGCTGCACCGTTTCGATTTATTGTGCTAATACTAGTTGTTAAACAATTTAACCAGCCTGTATCTGTCAAATTAGGGCAAACATGTTAATATAATGGCACATTTTCACCCCTTCTAAACAATTCTTTGACCACCGACTGATTTATTATTAAACCAATATATAGGTTGATGAGTGGTGATAGAAGTAATAAAACAAGAGAGATAAAATTATGTCAGACCTTATTGTACATACTACCGACACAGACTTTGATCAAGACGTTTTACAATCAGACGTACCTGTACTAGTAGACTTCTGGGCACCATGGTGTGGTCCTTGTAAAGCCATTGCTCCTATTTTAGAAGATCTAGCGACTGAGTACCAAGGTAAAGTTAAAATCGTCAAAGTAGACGTAGACAACAACCCACAAGCGGCTAGCCGTTTTGGTATTCGTAATATCCCAACGCTATTTGTATTCAAAGATGGCGAAAAAGTTGATTCAGTAATGGGCCTACAGCCAAAAGCTGAATTGGCTAAAGTATTAGACAAGCATTTACAAGTTAAATTTGCCAGCTCTAGACTATCTTGAGCTGGTAAAATAGAATAACCGAGAAAGCCATTATCTAACCAAGATAGTGGCTTTTTTGCTTGTTTTTTGTGCAAAAAACTCGATAATGTGACTTTTTTGGCAAAATTTATTGACAACGCTATTGTGAAGACCGTATAGTCTGCTGACAAGAGAAAACCAACTGTTTTCCTAAGTATCTTGTCGCTATTCTCCTCGTGTTTATCAACAAAAACACAATCGTCATTATAAACACCATTGCTGAACAAAATGACTAAACGCAATTACTGATATTGAGTTTTTGACGCAGACTCCTATGTAGCCTTTTTTATCCTTATTTCTTATTACCTTGCATCCAATGATGGCAATGCGTACATAAGCAGACATATAAAACCAAAACTACATAAACTACAGCGCTGTGCACACACCCATATCATCATATTACCGTTATTTTAATCACTGTCGTGACTTGTGCTGCTAATGGCATCTCTCATCTGATCAATTGCTAATGACCTATCTATGAATCTTACTGAATTAAAGAAAAAATCAATCGCTGAGCTATTGGCTATCGCCAAAGAAATGGGTCTTGATAATATGGCGCGTAGCCGTAAACAGGACATTATCTTTGCTATTCTAAAAACCCATGCGCGTAACGGTGAAGCCATTTATGGTGACGGCGTACTTGAGGTTCTTCCTGATGGTTTTGGATTTTTGCGCTCATCAGAAGGCTCATATTTAGCCGGTCCTGATGATATTTATGTCAGCCCTAGCCAAATTCGACGTTTCAGTCTAAAAACTGGTGACAGTATCGCTGGTACGATTCGTCCACCAAAAGATTCTGAGCGTTATTTTGCATTATTAAAAGTTGGCGAGATTAACTTTGATACGCCAGATCGCTCACGTCATAAGCTTATCTTTGAGAACCTGACACCCCTATTCCCAACTGAGCATTTAAAACTTGAGCTTGGTAACGGAACCACTGAAGATTTGACTGGTCGTATCATCGATCTAATCGCTCCGATTGGTAAAGGTCAGCGTTCTATCATCGTTGCACCGCCAAAAGCGGGTAAAACGATGTTGCTACAGACCATCGCACAATCAATCACTCGTAATAATCCTGAATGCTATTTAATCGTATTATTGATTGATGAACGTCCAGAAGAAGTCACCGAGATGGTGCGTACAGTACGCGGTGAAGTGGTTGCTTCTACTTTTGATGAGCCGCCACAGCGTCACGTACAAGTGGCTGAAATGGTCATCGAAAAAGCCAAGCGTTTGGTTGAACATAAGCAAGACGTGGTGATTTTACTTGATTCAATTACGCGTCTAGCACGTGCTTATAATACGGTTATCCCATCATCAGGCAAAGTATTGACGGGTGGTCTGGATGCCAATGCCCTAGAACGTCCAAAACGCTTCTTTGGTGCTGCGCGTAACGTGGAAGAAGGTGGTAGTTTGACCATTATTGCCAGTGCTCTTATCGATACTGGTAGTAAGATGGATAGCGTTATTTTTGAAGAGTTTAAGGGAACGGGTAACCAAGAGATCACGCTTGAGCGTGACTTGGCTGAGAAACGTGTATTCCCTGCGATTAATATCAAAAAATCTGGTACACGCCGCGAAGAGCGTCTATTGGACGAAGACAAGCTGCGTAAAGTATGGATTTTACGTAAACTGCTTCAACCGATGGATGGCGTACAAGCCACTGAGTTCTTGTTGGACCGCCTAAAAGAAGCGAAAACCAATGATGAATTCTTTGAGCAAATGAAGCGTAAATCACAAAACTAATTCTTAGTTAGTTTGCTAGACATATTCAGCTTCGATTTGATATTAAGACTACCTATAGGTAGTCTTTTTTATGACAGCATCAAAATATTAATAGTTAAGCCAATTAAACTATGCTGCTCTGTCATTCACAAGCACTACTGATGATACAGTGCGGCAACATCGCTTACATCTCGTTTGCAAAGTTTAGCGCTTTTACTACGACTATATTATTAGTAACCGACTATTATGACAGACAGTAGGAATATACTTGAAAATATCATGGACACAGTATTTTGAAGGTATTGTATTTTAAACTTGATGACTTAATAGGTGATAATATGAAATTTGCTAAAACGATCGCAATGACTGCAATTACTAGCTCAGCCCTAATCATGACTGGTTGTAACTCTTATAGCGGTATGAGCAATACAGCTAAAGGTGCTACCGCTGGCGCAGCAGCTGGTGCTCTTATTAGAAGCAAAGGCGACAGCAAAGATATCGCTCGTGGCGCATTGGCTGGTGCAGCGATTGGCGGTGCTGGTGGTTATGTTCTTGACAACAACTAAATCTTTCTACGCTGATATTATTTGACAATTGATTGAGTAATATCAGATAAAAGATGATAAAAAAGCCTGCAATTCGTTGCAGACTTTTTTATGTCTTAATTTTGATTATAAGTCCATGCGCTAGACTTATAATCAAAAACATTAGTATTAGAAATACATCATTAGTCAAATACACAGTTATTAATACATATGGCCATTAAAGTGCACCGCTGAACGTATCGCAAGATTGTACATTACCGCTTTCTAGACCACGGGTGAACCATTCGACACGTTGTTGACTGGTACCATGAGTAAAGTTATCGGGCACTACTGCACCACCACTCGCTTTCGCTAGACGATCATCACCAATTTGACTAGCTGCATTCACCGCTTCATCAAGATCTCCAGCTTCTAAAAACTGTACACGCTCTTGATTGCGCTGTGCCCATACACCAGCAAAACAATCCGCTTGCAACTCTTGCAATACTGATAGCTTATTGGACTGTGCTTGGGTCACTTGCTGACGAGCTTCATTGACCTGTTGGCTAATGCCCAGTAGCGTCTGAACATGATGACCGACCTCATGCGCTATCACGTAGGCCTGTGCGAAATCGCCAGCCTTGCCTTGGTTCTCTTCACCACCAGAGCCTTGCTGATCGCCTGAAATACCAAGATTCTGACGCATCTCTACAAAGAATGACGTATCCAAATAAACAGTCTGATCCCCTGGACAATAAAATGGACCGGTTGCAGAGCTAGCACTACCACATGCTGAGCTGACCTGACCATTAAACAAAATCAATGACGGCTCTTGATAAGTACTACCAGCTTCATTAAAGATTTGATGCCAGACTTCTTCTGTATCTGCCAATACAACTTTCACAAACTGCGTGTCTCGGTCTGTGCTAGTTGCAACCTCAGTAGATGATTCACTACCACCGCCTGTGACCGCTTGGCCTGTCTGTAATGCGGTCATTGGGTTTACCCCAAATACCAACCACAAAATACCAGCGATAATAATACCGCCAATACCACCGCCGACCATCTTACCACCACCTGTGCTAGAGCGCACATTCGAGCTACCTCGTCTACCTTGCCATTTCATAATTCTATTCCTCAAATATAGATTGATTCATTATTTCTATTAACCACTATCTCTATTAGCCACTACTTTTATTAATCATTACTTATGTTATATATTATTTAGCCAGTCAATTTACGCTATGACCTAGTCTACTATCCTAAAAGCAAGTAGAAACCTATAAAATTGCTAACTTAACTAGGATTTATGTAATATAGGACCATAATCGGATTATTTAATTTAATTCTTACCCGTAAAAACAGGGTTAATATCAACAATTCGAGACAAAAAACGAGAACCAAAAGAGGTCTTAATCCCTCTGATGTCATTGATTATACGTCGATTAATCTAGCCTCTTGTATTAAAAAGTATATCGGATAGAGAAAGTAAAATATTATTTTAAATTTTATTGTTACTTAATTGTACAGGCTATTTCTATTTACTTAGAAAACCTATAGAATGCGTGGAAGCTGAGTAGCTGTGACTAAGACTAGTTGAATTCTGAGAAATCTCGGATTTCGACCTTTGTTGCTGCTACTGCTCATTTCATTTTTCCGGAGAAAACCATATGAAACTTAAATTACTTGCTCTAGCTGGTATCATGACTGCAACTATGGGCCTTACTGCCTGTGATAGCAGCAAAGAAAACGCTGCTGAAGATCTATCTGACGCGCAAGAAGAAGTGCAAGACGCACAAGAAGAGCTAGCTGAAGGCGCTGCTGACGGTGAAGCTATCCCTGCTGATGCTGACGCTGCTGTTGCTGACGCTGAAGCTGACATCGCTGACGCTCAAGTTGCAACTGCTACTGACGAAATGGACGCTGAAGTTCCTGTAGACGGCGACACCACTAGCGTAGACGTAGCTAGCGAAACTGATACTGCTGCTGTTGAAGCTTCTGACGAAGTAGTAGTTGAAGAAGCTCAGTAATTTATTGTTCATACAATAGATAAACTGTAGTAAAAAAAAGAGAGCATATGCTCTCTTTTTTTATGTCTATTATTTATGATTTTAGTAGGTTTCTACTTTATAGATAACCCTAATATGCGATGCGTGCTGCAATATCGAAATACATAGATGTACGCAAAAATAACTAAGTGCAAATACGCACTAGCATTCTTATAAACTCACGATAAAACAGACACACTATCGTTCAGCGCAGTGCCAAACTAGGTATTAGCTATCAAACAAACGCTCGTCAACCTTCTGACGAAATTTCTGCCCTGTCTTAAAAGTAACCACACGGCGCGCGGATACTGCAACAGGCTCCCCTGTTTTCGGGTTACGGCCTGGACGGCTGTTTTTATCTTTAAGCTCAAAGTTGCCAAAGCCTGAAAGCTTGACCTCTTTGCCATCAATCAAACTCTCTGACAGCTCATCAAAAAAGTTCTCCACCAGACAGCGGCCTTCTTGGCGTGTTAGGTTTAGGTGACTCATCAAATGCTCAATCATGTCAGATTTGGTTAAGGTGCTCACAGTACGACTCCTATGCTATGTCGTGATGTCGAATATCATGGTTTAGCGGTATGAGGGTTAAGGCTAGCTATTATAAAGGTTTTTTGACCATTTTTTAACAAAGTCTTTATTAAAATCCTTTATTAATAACCACTTAACTTATTCTATGAATAGCAATGCTCCGTAGCCTCATGGTAAAAAGACTACAGAGCATTGGGTATAATACTTACTAAATGTTAACTGTCGCGCAGCTGTACAGAATGCTGGTCAGTTAGCGCTTGTACCACTTTATCTGTGGCAGTCTTGACGGCTTCGTCAGACAACGTTTGCGTACTGTCTTGCCATATCAGTGCAAACGCTAGTGAGCGCTGACCTTCTGGTACTTTATCACCTTGATAAACATCAAATAACCAAAGATTAGTCAACAAATCACCTGCCGCAGTTCGCACCGTTGTCTCTAGTGTCTGCAAACTGATGTCACTGTCTACCAAGATAGCAATATCGCGGCGTACTTGCGGGAACTTGCTTGGTGTCGTGATAGCATGCTGCTCACGTGCAATCGTCAATAGCGGTGCCAGTGACAATTGAGCGACCCAGGTAGTCGGCAAATCTAATTGCTTAGCAGTATTTGGGTGCAACTGGCCCAACCAACCAACATATACATCATCGATATATAACTCAGCGCTTTGTCCTGGATGCAAGAAACTCAGCGTGCTACGCTCGTAGCGGATACGTGCGCTATCGATTTGAGCTGGTAGTAGCTGCTCAATATCATGCTTTAGATCATAAAAATCTAAGGCGCGGTTCTGATACGCTTGTTCGCTCCATATATCACCAACTGCCACCAACGCAATACTTGGCGTTTGCACTAAGTCACTAATACTTTGTCCAACAAAGCTAAGACCCGTTTCAAAGAAACGTACACGTGGCTGCTGACGATTTAAGTTATATTGCACGCAAGGCAGTAGGCTCGATAGCAAAGTACGACGCATAACAGCCAAATCACTGGAGATAGGATTTGCCAGTGCCAATACCTCCCCTAGCGCTTCGTCATCAAGCAATGCTTCTAGTTTTGCATCACTAAAGCTAAAACTAATCGCTTCCATATAGCCGTTGTCGACTAATGATAGCTTCATCTCATGGGTCAAATCCGCAGTATCATCATAATCCATACTGACTTGCAAATGTGGCAGGACGCTTGGAATATTGTCATAGCCATAGATACGAGCAATCTCTTCGATTAAATCCTCGCGGATGCTCATATCAAAACGATAAGATGGCGGCTTGCAAACTAGTGAATCGCTCTGCTGCTCTACGTCAAAACCCAATTGGGTCAAGATACGTACCATCTCAGTTGGTTCAATATCAATTCCAATGACATCACGAACTTTCGCGATTGGCAATGTAATCGGTGCGCGTGCTGGCAAATGCTCAAGGTTTTCGGCCGTGACTATTTGTCCAGCTTCACCGACAGTGATACTGGTGATTAAATCACAAGCTCGTGCCAACGCCAATGCTGGCAATTCAAAATCGACCCCACGCTCAAAACGCTGCGAGGCATCGGTGTGCAATCCAAAACGGCGTGCGCGTGCAGCGATAGCCAGTTGATTAAAGAAAGCGCTTTCTACCACGATATTGGTCGTACTATCGGTGACACTGCTACGCTGACCACCCATGATACCAGCCAGTGCCAAAGCACCTTTGTCGTCAGCAATCACAAGTTCATCACCGGTCAAGGTAACGGTTTGCTCATTCAGCAAAGTAATGGTTTCATCAGGCTTTGCCAAACGTACAACAATATCACCTTCGATCGTGTCTGCGTCAAACGCATGTAACGGTTGACCCAATTCCATCAATACATAGTTGGTCACATCGACCAAGAAGTTGTGTGAACGTAGGCCCGACTGTACCAGCGCATCTTGCATCCATTTCGGAGTATCGATGCTACGGTCAATATTGCGAATCGACTGCAACAGATAGCGAGGGCACGCTTCCTTTGCATCGACTGTTACAGCTGGTGTTGCGGCAGTGCCAGCAGTATTGGCCGAGATTTCTGGCATTTGTACAGGTAAGTCGTTGATGACAGATATTTCACGAGCGATACCACGTACGCTAAAGCAATCACCACGGTTTGGGGTGATAGAGATATCCAATATTTGATTATCTAAACCTAGATATTCACGAATATCTGTACCAACTGGTGCATCTTCAGGCAACTCAAGCAAGCCATCTATATCATCGACTAAATCAATTTCAGAGGCGCCACATAGCATGCCGTTTGAGGCCACACCGCGTAGCTTACTCTTTTTGATTTTAAACCCTTTCTTATCATCGCTTGGCAATACCGCACCAACGGTAGCGACAGGCGCTTTCATACCGACGGTCACGTTTGGCGCACCGCAGACAATTTGTAATGGTTCAGCGTCACCGATATTTACCTGAGTAACACGCAATTTATCTGCATCAGGATGCTGCTCAACGCTGATGACTTCACCGACAACCACACCGCTAAAAGCACGGGCAACCGCATAGCGATCATCAATCTCAAGACCTGCCATAGTCAACTGTTCGGCTAACTGTTCGCTAGTATTTGTAGGGTTTACCCACTGACGTAGCCACTGTTCGCTAATTTTCATAAATATCTCGGATCAGAATTTTATAATAAAGATGTTGGAGTAAAGCTTGGCGAATTCGCTTGCTATAGTCAATCTTATATAAATTAGATACAACGTCAGGCTCGCTTAGTCTACGATTTGTAGCACTTTCACTCACTTTCCTTGAATCTAAATTATCTTGAACTGACTATATAGGTATAAAGAAAACTCTAGCCAAATTGCTTTAAGAAGCGCACGTCATTTTGGAAAAACAAGCGCAAGTCATCAATACCGTAATACAGCATCGCAAAGCGCTCGATACCCATACCAAAAGCAAAGCCAGTGTATTTGTCGCTATCGATACCGCAATTGGTTAATACTTGTGGATGCACCATGCCGCAGCCCATCACTTCAAGCCATTTGCCATTATCATCTAAGATATCCACTTCTGCTGAAGGCTCAGTGAATGGGAAAAACGAAGGACGGAAACGTACGGTCAGCTCTTTGGCAAAAAATGCTTCTAGAAACTCACTGATTAAACCTTTTAGCTCAGCAAAAGTACTCGACTCGGTGACCATAAGGCCTTCTAGCTGATGGAACATCGGCGAATGAGTTTGGTCTGAGTCGTTACGATAAACACGGCCTGGGCAAATGATGCGAATCGGCGGCTCATTTTTTTCCATGGTACGAATCTGGACAGGGCTGGTATGCGTACGCAATAGATAATGCGCATCAAAATAAAAGGTATCATGCATCGCGCGCGCAGGATGGTGCGACGGGATATTCAACGCTTCAAAATTATAGTAGTCGCTCTCGACTTCAGGGCCAGTTGCGACATTGAAGCCCGCTTGAATAAAATACTGCTGCATACGCTGAGTAATCATGGTTACTGGATGCAGATGACCCTTTTGTCCACCGCGAGCAGGCAAAGTAATATCAATGCTCTCGGCCTCCAACTTGGCATTGAGCGCGACGACTTCTAGTTGTTGCTGCTGGTCTGTCAGTGCTTGCTGAATGCGGCTACGTACTTGATGCAACCAGCCGCCATAAGTTTTTTTATCATCAGCATCGAGCTTGCCCATCTGCTTTGACCAGCCCGTTAAGGGACTCTTTTTACCAGTCAATTGCACACGCAAATCTTGCAGTGTACGCGCATCAGTTACTTGTAGGATTAGGGCTTCAGCAGCATTTGCAAATTCGGTAAGCTGAGCTTCGTTGAGCTCATTGAGCTCTGAAGACAAGGTCGGTAGCGCCGACAAGTCGTTGGTGGCAGCAGGGTTAGTCATAAGACGCATTATTCCTGATTTGAACGGACTATTAATTGTAGGGATTTGACCAAATATTGCAAACCATTTATCCAGCTATGTTTATATAAAAGATTAATATAAAGGCTGGTTATAAGAATGGCTTGAATATTTAGACGATGATAAGCGTATTTTTGCTCGACAAAGTTCAATATAGAGCACGCTTAAAATAATTTAATATAAAAAAAGCCACCGACCAGCGGTAGCTTTTATTAATATCATACTATTAATCAATATTAGTCCTATCCATTTAGACAATTACTTATAAATAATTATTTAAAAGCATCATACCTAAAGGACGGTTAATATTTAGGCCAATTCCGCTTTTGCTTTTTCGACCAATGCTGTGAAAGTCGCTGCATCATGCATAGCGATGTCTGCTAAAACGCGACGATCGATTGCGATGTTTGCTTTTTTCATGCCATTGATGAAGCGGCTATAGCTTAAGCCGTTTAAGCGTGCACCAGCATTGATACGTGCGATCCAAAGACGACGGAAAGTACGTTTCTTGTTGCGACGGTCACGATAAGCATATTGACCAGCTTTGGTCACTGCCTGTACCGCTACGCGGTAAACACGTGAACGGGCGCCGTAGTAGCCTTTTGCGCGCTTTAAGATTTTTTTGTGACGGCGATTTGCCTGTACACCACGTTTTACACGGGCCATAATTTACTCCAAGATTTTTTAATCACTGTTAAGCGAGTGATGATGCCGTTAAATAACAAACATCATTGTCAGATTGCAAAGTCAAATATTTTCAATCAAAGATAGATGACGGTAGGCTATTAAATGTATGGGCACATACGACGAACTGCTGCTTCGTCAGACTTGTGCACCAACTTAAGACCACGCAATTGGCGAATACGCTTAGCTGATTTCTTGGTCAAAATATGGCTTTTGAATGCTTGCTTACGCTTGAAGCCATTCGCTGTTTTTTTGAAGCGTTTAGCTGCGCCGCTTCTGGTTTTCATCTTAACTTTCATGATGATTTGCCTCTTTTTCTGTTTTAGAACCTGGTCGTCAAATAGTCATACTGAATAATCGTTATATAAATAACCACTAAACCTCTATTTGCCTCGAGGTGGGAGGCGCTATTTTAGCAGATAGTGCCTTGTTTTGCCAAGTAAAGTTTTGGCGAGGTTTTAGTAGACAATAAAGACAAGTAATCAGCATCAAATAAGCGATAGCAGCTCTCTTAAAAGCCTTAATAAAACGGCTGATTTTTATCCAAATAGATTGAATGTCAGCCTAAGCTGTGCTTAAGTAGAGACTAAGCTATATCTTCATATAAACCCTATTAAAACCCACTTATTAACCATACGTATTTAAGCTGGAATGCATAGTCATAACGATAACAATGCTGCCAACCTACGGCATGATAAATAGAATAATCTTTGGCCATCACTCTAGGAGATAGTGTGTCAAAACAAGAGTTAGTATTCGACGACGACTTGTTTGTTTTTGAGACAGTGATGCGTGTACGTCATACGGAAGCCGACGCAGGACAGCATATGACGGTCGAATCTCTGACGGCGCTATTGTCCGAAGCACGGCTAAGGTTTCTATACGCTAAAGGAGTCAAAGAAATCAATGCAGACCATCAAGGCTTGATTATTGATAAATTGCAGCTAGATATTGTGAGCCGTATCCGCGTACGAGAAGAGCTGTTATTTGAAGTTGGTGTCGAGCCAATATATGATAATGGCGGTAATATAATCCTAAAAGTCACGCGGATGCACACGGGCGAAATAGTAGCAAAAGCGCGCCAGCATTTTAGAGGTTACGACTTTAACCTCAATAAAGTGACCAAGCTTGATAATACGATCAAAGAAGCGCTGTATCCGCATTTATTTAGACTGTAGAATCGCTTGTTATAAATAGTATGCTGTCATTTAGCATACTTGCACTCTATAGCGCATTTAGCTGACATCATATTGATAGTTGTCAGCATATTGCAGAGCATTTCAGATAATCTCCCCGCTTTAATCATAAGTAGTATAATTGCTTATCACTCTTTTTCACTTTCTACCTATAAGACGACGAATACATTATGACTTTACCTGCTTGGCTGACTGCCGTAACTTTTAATGCTGATGGTTTGATTCCTGCAATTGCTCAAGATCATCAGACAGGTCGTATTTTGATGATGGCATGGATGAATGCAGAGGCATTACAGCTCACCGCACAAACACAGACAGCGGTTTATTTTTCGCGCTCACGTGCCAAACTGTGGCATAAAGGTGAGTCGTCAGGTCATACGCAAACTGTGCATGATATTCGTCTAGACTGTGATGCAGATGTGATTGTGCTTAGTGTCACTCAGGCTGGCGGCATTGCTTGCCATACGGGACGTGAATCTTGCTTTTATCAGCGGTTGGATTTATCAGGCCAAACGCCTGAGTGGCAGACCGTCGATAAAGTATTGAAAGACCCTGCGGATATTTATCACACTCATGAATCTACTAGCAACACTCATGAAACGGAAAACACTGGCGCGAATACTGATTCTGATACCATCCAAGCACAATCTGATATTGCTCAAGCACAAGTCGATAAAGCCTCTGTATTGCAGCAGCTTGATAGCGTATTAGCAGAGCGCAAACAAGCCGATGCCGACAGCTCTTATGTGGCCAGTCTGTATGCCAAAGGATTAAATAAGATATTAGAAAAAGTTGGTGAAGAGAGTACAGAAATTATCATCGCTGCCAAAGATTTTGCTAACTGCGATGAGAGTACAGACAAAGCAAGCTACGATGAAGCGCGTCATGAGTTAATCTATGAAGTTGCCGATGTCTGGTTCCATACCTTGGTTGGACTGGCATGGTTTGATATAGAGTCGGATGCTGTGTTAAATGAGCTAGGCAGACGTTTTGGGTTATCCGGTATCGATGAAAAAGCCGCTAGATAAGCCTAAATAAAAAATAAACGTCTATTTTATTTGATTATTGTTGCTTTCACCTATTTGTAATAAGTGCAGGTTATAATATAGCTCTGTTTTATCTCGCATTATATGTCGATGCTTTTTGTTTGCTAGATAGACCCTTTTGCAAACTAAAAGCAGGCGTATAAAGACTGAAAACCAAGTCACAAAACCAAGTCACAAGGATACCATTATGGGTAGTTTTTCTATTACACATTGGCTGATACTATTGGTCGTTGTCGTTGTCGTGTTTGGCACCTCAAAACTCAGAAATGCTGGTAAAGATTTGGGCGGTGCTGTTAAAGGCTTTAAAGAAGCTGTTAAAGATGAAAATACAGAGCATGCCAAAAAACACGCGGTTCTTGACCACGATGCGACGGCACACACTGAAGAGCGCTCAACCACCAAGGTTGATGATAAGCATAACGTATAGCATCTAAACAGTGACATCGGACCATTATGTTTGATATCGGGTTTTCTGAACTACTTCTCTTCGGCGTTATCGCCCTAATCGTACTGGGCCCAGAAAAACTGCCGCAGGCAGCGCGCACGGCTGGGCAATGGTACGCCAAAATTCGCCGTACAGTCTCAACATTGCAGTCTGAAATAGAGGCTGAGCTTGACTTGGCTGAAACGCGCCAACAAATGCAAAAAGAGCTTGCTAAAATTCGCCAGACTGAAGCTGAAATGAGGCGTGAGATGGCTGAAATGCGCGGTAATATGAAAGCTTTTGAAAGCTCGCATAGTCCTGCTTCGATAGCTTCTGAAGCATCTACGAATGCTGAAAATAGCAAGAGTGACGAAGCTCATGAAAATAACCGCACACAAAAACAGCAATCAGCCACGCCAAAAGCCTTCGACTATGCTTACGCCACTGACGAGCAGCCAGATACAATAGAAAATAGTCAATTATCGAAGCGCGGTCACAGCGGTGACAATATAAATGATCCAAATATGAGCGATAACGCCAAAGCAGCGCCAGTTGTTCAGACCATCACTACCCGTCCATGGGAAAACATGTGGTTTCGACTTGGCGCTTATGATAAAGCACGTCGGCTCCCAATGCCGCCATATGTGCCAAACTATAAAGCTGATGCCTTACTCAACAGTCCTGCCAACATGCAGACTTCTGACCATAAGCAGGAGACTGATTGATGCCATTATTCAAACGCAAAAAAAGTCGTCAAGAGAAAATCTCTGTTTCTGCCATTACTGACCAAGATGTTATTGATCAAGACTCTATGGACCAAACCACACTTAATCAAGGTGCTGAAGCAAAAACCAGTACCACTCAAGATAAAAAATCAGATGACGTCTTAAGCCCTTTGGCTGACATGCCTATTACCGAGCATTTGATTGAGCTGCGTCGGCATTTGATCAAAATATGTGTGGCGGTACTGATAATATTTTTAGGCTTGGTCGGCTATTCGCGCGAGCTATATAACTTGTTGTCTGACCCATTAGTTGCGCAGTTACCCGCCAACTCGACCATGATTGCCACCGATATCACGTCAAACTTTATGGCGCCGATACGTCTGACCGTATTTGTAGCCGCGTTTTTGGCGATGCCCTACCTTCTTTATCAAATTTGGTCATTTGTAGCACCCGGCCTGTATAAAAAAGAAAAGAAAATCGCTATTCCAGTACTGCTATCTTCTATATTTTTATTCTATGCTGGTGTGGCTTTTTCTTACTTTATTGTGCTCAAAGGGGTCTTAAAGTTCTTCATTATGTTTGCCCCGCAAAACGTACTACCCATGACGGATATCGACAGCTATCTCAGTTTTGCCTTAAAATTATTTATGGTATTTGGTCTAACGTTTGAGATTCCAGTTGTCACTTTGCTATTGATATTGGCAGGTATTGTCTCCATTCAGAGCTTAGAAGAAAAACGTCGTTATATCATTGTGGGCTGTTTTGCTGTGGCTGCCGTTGTCACGCCGCCCGATGGCGTATCGATGCTCATGCTAGCGATTCCAATGTGGTTGTTGTTTGAGCTTGGTTTGTTTTTGGCAAAGATTTTAATCAAAGAAGAGCCCAGTCCTACTATCGTATCGACAGACAAAGAATAAGACACTTATCAGTCTAATCCAGACTAAAATAAAGTTATTGATTACATATAGCTATGCGTTAAACTACCATTACACCGTTTTATTCTTGCCTCATTAGTAAGCTGATTGCTTATTATCACGTTTTAGCATCACCATCATCTATAAGCCATTGTTTACCCAGTGGCTTTTTTTGCCCCTTTTATTTTTAATCAATTTTTGTATTTAGGTAGCTTTATTATGTCCGCATCTATACCAGCTTATATGAGCGATCCCACTGACGAGCAGCTGAGCGCGCTGAATATGGCGATGGATCACAAGTCGTTTAAAGTGGTCGCTTATGCGGGTGCCGGTAAGACAACGACGCTCAAGCTAATCGGTGAGCGCTTACGTGGCCGCGGACTATATCTGGCTTTTAACAAAGCGATTGCCAATGATGCTCGCTCAAAGTTTCCGCCGCATGTAGAGTGCCGTACTTTTCACTCATTAGCTTATCGTCATGTTGCTCGTGATATTACCGCCAAGCTATCTTTGCCGCGCTTTTCACCCAAGCGTCTCGGTGATGATTTGGGACTACAGCCTGTGCAAGTGCGTCGGCAGATGGATGGGGTTAATAAATACATCACACTGACACCCGCACGACTATCGCGTTTCGTCAGCGATGCAGTAAGTAATTTTTGCAGCACGCATGCCAGCTACCCTGCGCCAAGGCACATACTCTTCCCAAGTTGGCTCGATGACTCAGATGCAGAACAGCTGCGCGAGATGCTCTACCCTGCTGTTGAGCAGCGCTGGTTACAGTCGATTGATGCGCGTCACCCTGCTGGTATTGGCCATGATATTTATCTAAAGCTGTGGGCATTATCTAAGCCTAGTATCCCAGCGGACTTTATCTTATTTGATGAAGCACAGGATGCTGACCCATTGATGATGGGTATTTTGACCCAGCAATCGAGACAAGTCATCTATGTGGGCGATGCCCATCAGCAGATTTATGAATGGCGCGGCGCGGTCAATGCCATGAAAAAGCTGCCATTACCACAGACGTTATTGACACAGTCTTTTCGCTTTGGTGAGCCGATTGCAGAAGTGGCCAATACTCTATTAAAAGCACTACAAGAGGACGTACCGCTAAAAGGCAATCCGAATAAACAGTCCTCTACCGACAAGGGCATGGTACATAGTAAAAAAGATGCTATTTTGTGCCGTACCAACGCTGCTGCCATGTCACAACTGTTGACAGGTTTAAAGCACGGGCACCGCGTAGCGCTACAAGCAGATACCGATCGTATGCTCAAATTTTGTCAAGCAGCCGAAAACTTAAAAAATGGTAAATCGGCTTACGGTGTACCTGAGCTGGCGTATTTTTATAATTGGGGTGATGTACAAGAATATGCCGAAACCAATGAGGGCAGCGATCTCAAAACACTGGTCAAACTGGTCGATGACCACGGTACCAATGTCTTGAGCCAAGCGGTCAATAGTCTGACTAGCATTGAAAACGCTGACTATGTCATCTCCACTGCTCATAAAGCCAAAGGGCTCGAATGGGGAAAAGTGCAGTTAGATGATGATTTTTACTACGATGTGACCACCAATGCGGTCAAGATTAGTCCAGAAGAGCTGCGTTTGCTCTACGTTGCTTGCACGCGTGCGCAAAGCAATTTGGATATTCATAATATTAAAGACTTGATATCGGGATTACAGACGGGGAAAAAAGTGATTTTTGGGTCTTAAGGTTGTATCGTATTTTACGACGTTTAAACTTAGTTCCGTAAGCTCGTGTTTTTCATCCAATTTCAAGACTTTTCAGAATAGAAAGGTTGGATGAAAAACCCAGCCTTTCAGCTATGACTTAAGTATCGTAGTAGCCTTCCCAAGGAGGAAAAAATGCTAAGCCATACGGTTGATACTCAATGCATGCTGAGTCTTCTCTAGCGATAAAACCAAAGGTCAAGCCATTTAGTACCACATTAAATGTTGTTGTTTCAACATCACAATATCTTGCATTATCTAAATGCTTAATTGCCTTTTTTAACTCTAACTCAGCATCCCCTATTTTTTCTTTTTCCCATATCTCTGAACTTGTTAAAGAACCACTGCTATCAAGTAGATGTAAAACGGCTAGAGGTCTTGTTTGAGATGATCCGCCAAAAAAATTAAAACCGATAAAAGTGAGATCATTCCCATATTTTCCTACGTAATGAGTATGATAATCTTCCTCTCTTCTCACTAAGATTTTTCTTGGTAACATTTTTTTATCCTCGAAATTAAAGATTTAAAACCAATGCGAATAAGTTATCATACATTTTTATATCACATCCTATGAAATTAATGTCCTTTTCAAATAAATTCTTCGTCAATCCAGTCCGACTCCTCGCACCCATGGAGGGCTTAACCGATCCATTAATGCGCCAAATATTAACCCAAATTGCGTCTGACTTGGGTCGTCCTTATGATTGGTCTGTCAGTGAGTTTATTCGCATCACTCAGCACGTCTTGCCTGCGCATGTGTTTTATAAATATGTGCCTGAGCTACATCATGATTCCAAAACAGCCTCTGGTACGCCCATTCATGTACAGATTTTGGGTAGCGAAGCACAGCTGATGGCCGAAAACGCCGCGTACGCTTGTGAGCTCGGTGCGCCTGCTATCGACATCAACTTTGGCTGTCCTGCAAAAACAGTAAATAGCCATCGCGGTGGTTCTGTATTGTTAGATGAACCTGAAACCATGTATCAGATTATCAGTGCCGTACGCCAAGCCGTTCCCGCTCACATACCAGTATCAGCTAAGATTCGCTTGGGCTATACCGACACCAGTCGAATGGATGATATTCGCGGCGCAATTAACGACAGTGGCGCCGACTGGCTGACCATTCATGCACGCACTAAGACCCAAGGCTATAAGCCGCCTGCCTATTGGGATAAAATTCAGAGCTTTAATACGCTCGATATTCCAGTCATTGCCAATGGAGAAATTTGGAACTTTGAGCATGCGCAAAACTGTATGACACAAGCAGGTACACAGCATTTAATGCTAGGTCGCGGCGCAGTAACGCGTCCTGATTTAGTGGCACAGGTTGATAATGATACTGAAAACAGTACTGACAGCGTAGAGAATACGGCTACATTGTTATGGCAAGATTTGATTGCGCATCAGATTAAGTTCTTGGAAGGTGAGGCAAAGAACGACGTGGTATTGGTCGGACGCTATAAGCAATGGCTAGGTATGCTTACCAAAGGCTATGTTGAGGCGCAAACAGTGTGGGAAGGCATTAAACGAGAAAAAAATAAAGCGGTAATTATTAGCGCCCTACAAGCAAGCGTACGAGATTAATCACCTGCTTGTATTTGAGCGTTTTGGCAGTTACGGGTAGTTTATACGCTGACTCGTATCGCTAAATAAAATAGCATTAGACAGCAGGCTATTGATAATACCCAAAGGATAGAGCGGAACATTGCCAAATTAGTAATATATGCCACACAAAAACCAATTCGTATCATCACATACAGCCAAGCCAATACGTTGATAATCGACTGCGGTACAAAGAACAGCATAGCTACCAATACTGCTGCCAAGAATACTGGCAAGGTTTCATAACTGTTTTGTTGTGCTGCATTAGCACGTGCTGCCATGCCTGTCGCATTTTGAAAAAATTCGCGAGGATGTGCATTATTTCTGATTCTAAAGCCACCAGATACTTTCGCAACGATTGACACCGCCCATGGCAATAGACTTGCTACCACCATGGCCAAAATGGCAGACGCCACTTTGTCAGTTACCAACTCAAAGAATGCACTTATCATTATATAAGTCCCTAGCCTGCAACCACTTCGAAATCATGGGTGATATTGACCCCACCTGCTACTAACATACGGCTGGCAGAACAGTATTTTTCTGCTGATAACTGGATGGCTTTTTCGACTTGTTTTTCTCTGACATCTTGACCAGTGACAACGAAATGCATATGAATATCAGTATAGACCGCTGGTACGGTTTCAGCGCGCTGGGCGGTTAGCTCACAACGTACATCCGTCACTGCTTGGCGTGATTTCTGCAAAATCTCTACGACATCATAACTGGCGCAACCACCTAGTCCTAGCAAAATCAGCTCCATCGGGCTTGAGCCTTTTTCTTTATCAGCATCGATTTGTACATTATGCCCTGATGGTGACACACCCATAAAGGCTTTATTCTCTTGCCATATGACGCTTGCTTTTGATTCTGACATTGTAGATGTTCCTTATTTTAAATGGCGTATTGCCTATTATTATTGTGTGAATGATATATTGCCCAGCTAGTGTAGCATAAGCCAAAGCAAGATTTTATAGGCTCATTGTTTTGCTGCTAGCTCACCAGTGAAATCTGTACTTTTATCACTTTATACATATCGAAATATTGGAGTTCGATAGTTTACTAAATAATCGTATGTCCATACGCCTATTACTACTCTTCGACACTTGCCTAAAAATGCCGTATAAAAACCTACAAAAGTTTGCTTATAAATGATTGATTTTAAAAGGTAAAACTCGTGAAACATTTTATAGCAAAATACTGTTACACATTTTGCTTGTTTCTTGGTTTAATAACGGTAATGAATCTTGTTTTGAACGGATATCGATAACAATCACCTTATAATAATTACGATTGCTGTCACGGTTTCAAGTCAAAACAAGCTATTTTTAAACAAATTAAAAGGTTTAGTCATGATAGATGCAGACGGCTTTCGCGCCAACGTCGGCATCATCTTGGCAAATACACAAGGGCAGGTTCTGTGGGCAAAACGTATTGGTCACAACGCTTGGCAATTTCCGCAGGGTGGTATCGACCGCGGGGAGACGCCGATGGATGCAATGTATCGCGAGCTCTGGGAAGAGGTCGGCTTACATCCGCGTCACGTAGACTTATTGGCAGTCACGCAAGACTGGTTGCGCTATCGTTTGCCAAAACGTTATGTACGTCATGGTCAGCATCCCTTATGTATTGGGCAAAAACAAAAATGGTTTTTGCTACGCTTAGATGAGCCAAATACTCAACATATCCGCTTTGATGAAGGGAAACCTGAATTTGACCATTGGCAATGGGTCAGCTATTGGTATCCACTCGGACAAGTGATTCACTTTAAACGAGGCGTTTATCGTCGTGCCTTGCAAGAATTGGTACGCGAACTCCCCCTAAAGCAAGAGCTGATCATTCCTGAGCAAAATAATCATTTGCTGATGTAATGAGTCACTTAATAGTACGATGCAAAACACCCACGATAGTAGCTAGAATGTTAGCAATTACCGTGGGTGTTTTTTTATTATCTACTAACAGTCATTGTCAGTGACTATGATTATGATTGTCAAACTCTCGGCTAATAATATCAGCTATGTAGTTTGCTCCCGTATCTCTCTCTTTGCGCAACGTTAAGATGCTTTGAGTGCGGGTACCATAAGTAGGTTTACTAGTTTCAGTGTCGCCAAAAGCGACAGGTTCAATATAAACAGACGACAGCATCTGCTCCACTTCAAATGCCACGCCAGTCACAGGCAGTTTGTCTTTTGGTGCTTTGATACTATCTGACAAGACATTAAAAGCCGCCGCTTGCCAGTACGCAGGCGAGCTATCCTCTGCAATCAATGGCAGCACCTCTTGACGTAGTCGTCCGCGCAACCGCTCTGTCTTAAACCAGCTGTCCTCTGGTTGACCATTAGAGATAACATGTAGACCTGAATACAATGGCGTGGGTGCATGACCACGATTATTGACGATCACAGCTTGCGCAGCGTCACCAATGATCAGATTAAAACCCGCATAATCTTGCAAATCAATCTGCCGTGCAAAATCCATCGGACTTAAAGCCCCTGTTAAGAACTCAGTGACCAGCGCACCGCGTGAGCGCTCATCCTTACCGGCCTGCACACCGTCACGAAAATTCAATACCGCAGCCCAACGACCATTTTGTTCATAATACTCTGGACTCTGCGCTGGTGACGCTTGCTGATGGATGCCTAACCACGTACCACCGCTTTGTTTATCACGTCCAGCATAAATAGGTTGGTCAGACCATTGGTGTAGCGGCTCAGTTGGACGTTGCAAAAACTCATCACGATTAGACAGTAGTACCAGCGGTAACTCATCAAATAATTGCCAAGCAATAGCGACAATACACATAGCTTTCCTTTTATAATAATTTTCGTTATGCGGGTAATTCTTAATAGAGGCAAAGATATTATTTCAGACTTTACCTATTAATAAGGTAGCACTTACAGGAAGTGCTCATTAATTGCCAGTCAATAATTTATTGGCAGGATAACTAACTTGGGAGGTTGAACGTATTACTTGTGATTGCTTACTTGGTAAGTCAAATTCCCACGCTACCATGCCTTGATTATCATTCCAATCTCGCTCAGTTACAGGCGGCGTATGCGTCACCGCAACCTTTAAACTATCGTCACGACTGATAGGCTCACTGCCCAGTACTTGCAAGCGTACGCTACGATTGTGCTGATTGGTAAATTGATAGGCTTTGGTGGTCGTTAGTGTTTGGGTACGGTTTAGCACACCTTTCTCACCTTGCTTATCTTCATTGGTCAGCTCTTTTACGAGCATATTTGAGTCACGACCAAATCCAATCCCCTGCTCTTTTAGCACTTGATAATTATAACGCGACTGACCCACATAGTTGTCATCACGGTACAACTGTAGCGAACCATCGACCCAGTCCGGCGTCAAAAACGGCGCTGACGCATACCAGTAGGCAGCAGTCTCAACACTTGGCGTACTGCGAATCCAGAGCTTACTATTACCTGCCTGCTCCCCAATCACTGTGCGTACGCGTCTCCCGTCACTCGGAATACTGACCAACTGCGGTAAACGATATTCGATAATGCCATTTTTGTTTTGGCTACTGACGGTGAAATTCGGTAGTGGTGCCATAGCTGCCCCTGCGCCTTTGTTATAAGCAGGCTCTTCCATCATAACAGGGGACGCATCCATCATAGGCAGCTCACGTCTTACTCGAGCATCTTCGCTCTCTTCATATAATGATAGACGCTGTACATACGGCAGTTGCCCTGTCGTACTTTGATTGGGGTTCACGGTGCTAAGTGTCAGTGGTACGTTTGTCCAGTTCTCGCCAGTTTGCTGAGCGATAATCGCAGAGGCTGTGATACTTAACTGCTCACTAGTTGTGTTTAGACGAGCTTGATACGCAGGCTCCCAACCTGCACCTTGCACTTGATAATGCAACTTAACGCTACTTGGCGAGCGGCTTGCTGTACGTACACTTACCTGTGTCACCTTGTTAAAGGTCGATGTCGCACTGCCTGCCATCAGTTGATTCAGTGCGTCTTGGGCACGCGCTTGTCGCTGTTGAATCTCTAGAATTCTTTGGTTAATACTGGACGCTTGAGTTTCTATATCGCGGGCACTATTGGCAATCGTGCTGTCTGTATTGACTTGCGTGGCTTTGGTCAAATTCTGCAAGTAAGCCTTTGCTAATCGTGCCGCTTCTAACTCAGCATTGATATTGGCTAGGGTATTTTGTTGCGTCTGTACCTTGGCGTCACCTTGATATTGGCACTGGGCTGCCTGCTCACCTGTCAGCTCTTCGATACTGACTTCCCCAATATTGACACTACCTGTCGCTTGTACGCTTAGACTTTCTTTATCCATATAAGGTGACAAGCACGAAAACACCACCGTTTGCTCACCGCTACCTTTGATTGGCAATGCACGCGTCACGCTCGCTAGCCCCTGATAAATGGTCACTTGCTCGACACTACTGGTGGCCGCTTGCGCCGAAGACAATCCCAAGACGGCACTACTACCAAGTACAAATGGCAGGATAGCAAATCTAGTTATCTGATTAAGCGGCGGTAATACGCTGCCATGGCCTGTTGAGACAGACGAATCCGTTAATTGTGCGTTCATACATCATTCCTTAGCAGTAAAATCCATCATGGCAGCCACGCATTGGCTCAACGCGCAAAATAGTAACTATCTTAAAGATATTACCGTAGCCGTTTTGCAGGTCTTTGGCAATAAATGCTTTTGACAGACAGCATTTTTAGTAAACAGCGCCTTTATCGATAAATCTCTTCATATGATAGCGATTCAATTTTAAAAATTTGGTTTTTAACATTGCACCATTTTTTTGTTCATCTCCCCTTTATGGTGCAATTTATTTACCATCCTGCACTAAATTAATGAATATATTAATCAGAACTTAATTATTGCTCAATTATTACTCTATTATTGGCTTTTTTAACTTGGCACGGAACTTGAACTCCTAATAGTTGTTCAGGAACATTATTTTACCTTTTGTATTTATTAGGAGATGTCCATGTTTTCGTTACCAATTTTAGCCAACACTCAAGTAGTAGACCCTCAATCACACAAAAAAATCAAATCACGTTTTTCGTTACTAGCGGTGGCCGTCGTTGGCAGCTTAAGTCTTATTGGTTGTCAAAAACCTGCCGAAACTGCAGCATCAACAGAGACTACAACTGAAACCAGCACAGAAACAACCACCGAGCCTGCTGCTGATGGCGACACTATCAAAGTCGGCATACTGCATTCGCTGTCTGGCACCATGGCCATCTCTGAAACCTCTCTAAAAGATACCGCGTTGATGACGATTGATGAAATCAATGCCAATGGCGGCGTGCTTGGTAAGCAACTAGAACCAGTCGTCGTCGACCCTGCTTCTGATTGGCCATTATTCGCTGAAAAAGCTCGTCAGCTCCTCACTCAAGACAAAGTAGATGTCATCTTTGGTGGTTGGACATCAGTATCACGCAAATCGGTATTACCTGTGGTTGAAGAGTTGAACGGGTTGATGTTCTATCCAGTACAGTACGAAGGACAAGAGCAGTCAGAAAACATCTTTTATACTGGTGCGGCACCAAATCAGCAAGCCATTCCAGCAGTAGAATATTTAATGAGTGAAGAAGGCGGCGGTGCAGAGCGCTTTGTATTGTTAGGTACTGATTACGTTTATCCACGCACCACCAACCAGATTTTAAAGGCATTTTTGAAATCAAAAGGCGTGGCTGATGCAGACATCATGGAAGAGTACACGCCATTTGGTTTCAGCAATTATCAGACCATCGTATCTAATGTCAAAAAATTCTCAACGGGCAAAAAGACCGCGGTTATCTCGACCATCAATGGCGACTCAAACGTTCCGTTCTATCGTGAGCTTGCCAACCAAGGTATCAAAGCGTCAGATATTCCAGTCATGGCATTCTCAGTTGGTGAAGAAGAGCTACGCGGTATCGATACCAGTCTGCTACAAGGGCATTTGGCGGCTTGGAACTACTTCATGTCGATCAAAAACCCAACCAACAGTGCCTTTACCAAACGCTATAAGCAGTATGCATTGGACCAAAAACTACCAAATGCTGAAAAAGTCGTGACCAATGATCCAATGGAAGCGACTTATGTCGGTATCAATATGTGGAAGCAAGCTGTCGAAAAAGCAGGTACGACTGATGTCGATAAAGTACGTATTAACATGGCGGGACAAACGTTCGACGCACCTTCAGGTTATACATTAAAAATGGATGAAGAAAATCATCACCTATGGAAGCCTGTCATGATTGGACAAATTCGTGCCGATGGACAGTTTGATACGATTTTCAAAACGCCAGAAGTCATCCAAGCCCAGCCATGGAGCGAGTACATTCCTAAATAACCTGTCCTATAAATAAAATGATACTGAAAAGCACATGGATAGTAATTGAATAGTAGGCGGATGGATAAACGACACCAATAACCGTCCTAACGCCTACTTTTCACATTTATTTTCAACACTTATTCTTAACTTTTAAATAACACCAAACCTTATCAACTCTTCTATCGCTTAAAACGCTAAGCAGTAAAAGCTAAAGGTTTGTTGTCTGTGAAAAACAGGGAGCCGCACATGCAGCACCATACTTTACGCCCGTTTGTAGGGCAAACATCGTCCAAAAATGGAAATAACCCACAAGCATCAGCCAGTGAAGTCATGCAGTATGCGGCTCGTTTTTCAATTTATGCGCCTCTGCGATTACTTGCATTGATGGCATTATGCATAACAACCTTCACCACCACAGCATATGCGGATCATGATGGTCAGGTACATGACCACGATACGGATATCGCTCATAGTGAGCAGTCGTTGCTCAAACCTATCAACGTAGCCACTTCCACTCAAGCCAGCACCTCAAAGATTTCAACAGCAACTACAAGCTCAGGTGATGCCATTCAACAATTTGTGGCCGGCGATTTTAGTAAACGCCAAGCCATGCTAAGTGATTGGCCAGGATCCGTTGAGAGTTTAGATAGCTTGGTTGAATTCATTGCCAATGATGAGCTATATCAAGGCAATGGTGGACAAACGTATCTACTGAATAAAGATGACCACCTATTTACTTATCCTGATAAAAAAGAAACTGACGATTGGCCAAGTGATTTATCACAAATCACCCTGACTAATGCCCTTCGCTCGGCGCTCATTTTTGGACAAGCCAAGGTAAAACTAGCTTCTGACAAGCCCGCACAGCGCCTGCAAGCTGTAGAGATTTTGGCCGATAATATTGACCAAGTAGATCCAGCCATTATTACGATAGCAGCGGCAAATGAAGACAGCGCTAAAGTCAAAAAGGCACTAACGGCACTACAAGCTCGTATAGATTTCAAAAATGGTGACCTACCCACTCAGATTGCAGCGGTCAATCTACTTGCAGATAGTGATAACCCACAAGTTTTGGTCGATATCGAATCTGCCCTTGCAGCTGATAACTTAGATGCCTCGCTCGAAGCTGCACTTATCGATGCTGAATCTAGCGTGTCACGTCGTATCGAAATCAGCACATGGACGGGTCATATCTTCACCGGTATGAGTACCGCCAGTATTTTACTGCTAGCGGCGCTTGGTCTCGCTATTACCTTTGGTCTGCTTGGCGTGATTAATATGGCGCACGGTGAGCTGATTATGATCGGGGCTTATACCACATATATGGTGCAAAATGCATTTCAAGCTTATATGCCAGATATGGCAGGTTGGTATTTGCTTGCTGCTATTCCAGCTGCGTTTTTAGTCAGCGCTGTTATCGGTATGATTATTGAGCGTATCGTGATTCGTCCGCTATATGGCCGCGAGCTAGAGACATTGCTAGCAACCTTTGGCGTCAGTCTGATTTTGATGCAACTGGTGCGGATGATTTTTGGTGCGCAAAACGTTGAAGTCAGTAACGTGGCATGGCTCAGCGGTGCATATCAAGTGTCATCCAGTTTGGTACTTCCTTACAATCGCATCGCCATTATCGTATTTACGGTCATCATCGTGGCGCTACTGGTGTACTTACTTAATAAGACCCGATTTGGATTATTTATACGAGCAGTCACCCAAAACCGCCAGATGGCAAAAGCAGTTGGTATTCCTTCTGCACGTATCGATATGATGGCCTTTGGTTTGGGCTCTGGGCTGGCTGGTATGGCGGGCTGCGCACTTGCTCAAGTGGGTAACGTGGGTCCTGACTTGGGTCAAACCTATATTATTGATACGTTTTTGGTCGTCGTCGTCGGCGGTGTCGGTCAAGTATGGGGCGCAGTATTGGCTGCCTTAGGACTTGGAGTCAGCGGTACGGTACTTGAGATTGGTATCGGTGCGGTATTGGCTAAGATTGTATTGTTGGTTCTTGTGATTCTGTTCATTCAGAAACGGCCACAAGGTTTATTTGCACTCAAAGGCCGCTTTGTCGAATAAGGAGACTTCTATGATACTGACCAAATTACTGTCTGATAGCCCGCGTAGTGCTGTTTTAATTGGATTATGTTTTGCCGTACTGTTGATACTGCCTTGGCTACATCTTATGCCAGAGAGCTCACCTTTTTATCTTTCGGCCTACTGGATTACCTTGATTGGCAAGATCATGGCGCTGGCCATGGTGGCATTGGCGCTAGATCTCGTCTGGGGCTATGCTGGTATTTTGAGCTTGGGACATGGTTTGTACTTTGCCTTGGGTGGTTATGCATTCGGCATGTACTTAACACGTGAGACAGCAGGTGACGCACTTCCTGACTTTATGCGATTTTTGAGCTGGACTGAAATGCCATGGTATTGGGCTGGTACACAGCACTTTTGGTGGGCCATGGCCCTCGTCGTACTGGTACCCGGCTTAGTAGCTTTCATCTTTGGTTTCTTTGCCTTTCGCTCCAAAATCAAAGGCGTTTATTTTTCTATCATCACCCAAGCTATGGTCTATGCAGCAGCCTTGCTGTTCTTCCGTAATGAGACAGGCTTCGGCGGCAACAATGGCTTTACTGGTTTTACTACCCTTTTAGGCTACGATATTACCGCTGCCTCTACTCGCTCTATGCTGTGCTTTGTCACGGCCGTAGCATTATTAGTCTCTTATATGGGTTTGCGTCATTTAATGAATCAGCCGTATGGTCGAGTACTCGGTGCGATTCGTGACAGCGAAAACCGCCTACAATACTTGGGCTACCGTACGTTATGGTACAAGCTATCCGCTTGGGTATTATCCGCCGTCATCGCTGGTATCGCAGGGGCGCTATACGTACCGCAGGTAGGTATTATCAATCCGAGTGAGATGAACCCAGTGAACTCAATTGAGATAGCCGTCTGGGTAGCGACTGGTGGTCGAGGAAGCTTAATTGGCGCGATTTTAGGAACTGGTGTGGTAAACGCTGTAAAAACCTACTTTACCGTCGCCTACCCTGAGTTTTGGCTACTGATATTAGGCGGACTATTCGTCGTCGTGACGTTGTTTTTACCCAATGGCATTATGGGCTTGTTCGATCGATTCAAAAAGGAGAAACAATAATGCTAAACGATAAGTCCTTATCAACTGAACAATCGACTAAGGCGCTGTCTGAATATGATCATACTGATGGACGTGACGGTCTCAGTCACCCCAAAAAATCAGGCGTCGACTTTAGCCATGGTATTGCTCTGTATTTAGAAGATGTGAGCGTTTGGTTTGATTCGTTTCGCGCACTCAACAATCTATCGCTCTATATCGAAGAAGGCGAGCTACGCTGCATTATTGGTCCCAACGGCGCTGGCAAAACCACATTAATGGATGTCATTACAGGTAAAACCCGCCCTACCGAAGGCAGTGTGTTTTTTGGTCAGACTCATAATCTTGCCAGCTTATCTACCGAACAAATCGCCGAAGCTGGCATAGGACGTAAATTTCAAAAACCTACTGTTTTTGAGAACTTTACGGTCATGGATAATTTGTTACTTGCTGCGCCGAAAGACAAGCGTGTGGTCAAAAGCTTATTCAACAAACTCAATGCCGATACTCGCGATACCCTCGACGCTACCCTACAACAAATTCGCCTAACCGATAAAATCAACAAGCCCGCAGGTTTGCTCTCACATGGGCAAAAACAATGGTTAGAGATTGGCATGCTGTTAATGCAGAGTCCCAAACTGATTCTGCTTGATGAGCCAGTGGCAGGTATGACCGATGCAGAAACTGAGCATACCGCCGAGCTGTGTCTACGCCTTAAGAAGAACCATACATTAGTAGTAGTCGAACATGATATGACCTTTATCGATGCTATCAGTGAAAAAGTCACGGTATTGGCACAAGGGGCGATTTTGGCCGAAGGTACGTTAGCTGAAATGCAAGCCAATGAGGCAGTGATTGAGTCCTACTTAGGTCGATAGCTAAACGTATCATCTAGACGAGCCAAACGAATATTCCCTTTGAAATATTAGAAAATTTTTAGAGTTTAGGAGACAGCCATGTTACAAGTGAACGATATCAACCAGTATTACGGCGGCAGTCATATTTTACGAGATGTCTCGTTTACAGCACCTGTAGGCGCATGCAGCGTGGTACTTGGACGTAATGGCGTGGGCAAAACTACTCTGCTTAAATGCCTGATGGGGATACTACCGATTAAATCAGGAGAGATTTTGCTCAATGATAAAGATATCAGCAAGATGTCTCCAGAGCAACGTGTCCGAGCAGGTTTAGCTTATGTACCACAAGGACGCGATATTTTTTCGACACTGACGGTCGAAGAAAATATTTTGATCGGTATGGCAAAGTTTTCACGCAGTAAGGCCAAACGTGTACCCAAGCATTTATATGATATTTTCCCCGTACTCGATGAGATGAAACATCGCCGCGGTGGCGATCTGTCTGGTGGTCAGCAGCAGCAACTTGCCATTGCACGCGCCTTAGCCTCCGAACCGACTGTGTTAATTTTAGACGAGCCAACTGAAGGTATTCAGCCCTCTATCATTAAAGACATTGGCCGAGTCCTGCGTGACCTAGCGGATAAAGGTGACATGGCCATTGTACTGGTTGAGCAATTCTATGAGTTCGCCGAAGAGCTTGCTGACAATTACACGGTACTATCACGCGGCAAGGTAGTCTCACAAGGCGCAGGCGATACGATGGTCGAAAACAAAGTACAAGATCTGGTCGCCATCTAATTTCTTTTAATAATAGATGTAATAATACAAATTGGTAGTGAACGCTCGATAATGCTAAAAATGGCATTTTTATCCCAAGTTGCTAGCTACCAAAACTAAGTCTTTTCCAACATATCATTACGAAATCCTTTCATGATTACAGCTATTTGTACTGTTTCATTCAGTATGTGACTTGCTTCCTACCCTGTGTGTTCTGCACTGTATCGACCGTTCAACTTCTCAACGCTAACTGATCGGCATCGTAGCAATTATGTATGCCCATCGAACGAAATTTGCTATTATAGTCAGCACTTTATTATCAATATTATGACACCCTTATGATGATTCACCCTCAGTACGATCCTGTAGCACTAGCAGTTGGACCTGTTGAAGTCCATTGGTATGGGCTGATGTATTTGTTGGCATTTGCCGCCGCCTACGGACTGGCGTGGTATCGCAGTACCAAGCGTGAAGGCTGGACGACAGATATGGTCTCTGACCTAGTGTTCTTTGGCGCACTTGGTGTGATATTAGGTGGCCGTGTCGGCTATGTATTGTTCTATCAGTTCGGTGAGCTACTCCAAAACCCTGCTTATCTGTTCAAAGTCTGGGAAGGCGGTATGTCATTCCATGGCGGCCTGATTGGTGTCATGTTGGGTATGCTGTATTTTGCCCGCAAATATAAAAAAACACCTTTTCAAGTGCTCGATTTTGTCGTTCCCTGTGTACCAACTGGTTTATTGTTCGGACGTATTGGTAACTACATTAATGCCGAGCTATGGGGCCGCGTCTCTGACGGTGGCTATAACTGGTTGACTTACTTCCCGCAGGCCGCTAGTGTTGATATGCAGCAGCTACAAGCCAACCCTGCGCTACAAGATCTGATGACTGAGGTCAATGGCCAGTACCTGTTGCCCCGTCACCCGTCGCAACTGTATGAAGCCCTTGCAGAAGGTCTGCTGTTGTTTCTATTCTTGTGGTGGTACTCATCGAAGCCCCGTCCTCGTATGGCAGTGACCGGTGTCTTTATGCTTGGTTATGGCTTTAGCCGCTTTATCATTGAGTTCTTCCGCCAGCCAGACATCGACCAAGGATTCATCTTGCTAGGTTGGATGACCAAAGGTCAGATACTAAGCGCCCCAATGATAATTATCGGTCTGTTCTTGATCGGTTACGCCTACAAACGCGGCATCTATGACTGGGGTAAGCAAGCTGCTTATTAAGCCTACCTTTTTATGATAAAGGTTGATGACTTAAAATAGGGTATGCTATCAAAACGCTTATCCTAGCAATACTTTCAATAATGACAGTGTATATATCGACTACCCATCTAGCCTGTATGCACTGTCAGCAGTAACTAAAGAGCACTTTATGATCAATGGCATCCAAAGTAATAACGAGCAAGGCTATTTAGATTTGCTACGCCACGTTCTCGACAATGGCACCGAAAAAGGCGATCGTACTGGCACCGGTACGCTTAGCCATTTTGGCGCACAGCTACGCTTTGACTTAGCAGAAGGCTTTCCACTGCTAACGACCAAAAAGGTTCACTTTAAATCTATCGCTTATGAGCTATTATGGTTCTTAAGTGGCAGCACTCATGTTGACTATCTACAACAGAATAACGTTCGTATCTGGAATGAGTGGGCAACAGCAGAACAGACCGCGCGCTTTAACAGACCTGCTGGCGATCTGGGTCCTATCTATGGTCATCAATGGCGTAACTATGGCGCGACCAAAAACGAAGATGCCAGTTATAACGCTGATGGCGTCGATCAAATTGCACAGGTCGTTGAACAGATAAAGACCAATCCAAATTCGCGCCGTTTGATTGTTTCTGGCTGGAATCCAGGTGAGGCAGAGCAAGTAGCCCTACCACCATGTCATACATTATTTCAGTTCTTTGTCGCAGACAATAAGCTGTCATGCCAGCTGTATCAACGTTCGGCTGACTTATTTTTAGGCGTACCTTTTAACATTGCGAGCTATGCGCTATTGACTCATATGATCGCGCAGGTGTGTGGTCTAGAAGTTGGAGAGTTTGTTTGGACAGGTGGTGATTGTCATATTTACCAAAACCACCGTGAGCAGGCCGAGCTACAGTTGACACGCTCGCTATATAAATTGCCGACGTTGTCTTTGAACCTTGAAGTAAAAGACATATTTGCGTTTGAATACGAAGACATTAATGTCAATGACTATGAGTCGCACCCTGCTATCAAAGCCAAAGTTGCCGTATAAAGTTAGTCTGGTTAACTACACTGAATCAGAGCAAGATTTAAAAATACAATAAAAAGGATATATTATGAGCTATGCCCATACCGAAGTTGCCCAAATCGCTGCTATTAGTAGTAATCGCTGTATCGGCAAAAACAATGAGCTACCGTGGCATATCTCAGCAGATTTGCAACATTTCAAAAGCATGACGACCAAAGAAAATGATAGCAAGATTCAAGGTATCGTGATCATGGGTCGTAAGACATTTGAGTCGATGGGTAGCAAACCATTACCAAAGCGTGTGAGCTTTATTGTTACGACACAGATGGATTATGCTGAGACAAAAGGTCTTGCAGATAGCAGCAATGCTTATGTGGTACACAACCTAGACGATGCTCTGACACAAGCAGCTAGCCTTGCTCATGGCGCGCATCTTGATACGATTTGGGTAATTGGCGGCGAGCGAGTATTTAGTGACGCTTTGATGTACACCGACCGTATTGAGCTGACTCATGTAGATACTGATATTGCAGACGGCGATGCATTTTACCCTGAGTTGCCAGAACGCTTTAAAGTAGCAGACGAATCTGAGCAAATGCACGATGAGAAAAGTGATTTAAGCTTTAAATTTACCACTTATAAAGTAGAAACTGATAAGTAGTAAAAGCTTATTAAAAAAGGGGCAGTCTTGGATAAGTAAAATTATCTAAGACTGCCCCTTTTTTTGTTTAATCTCCACACAGCTTTATTTATAGACAATCAATAAAAACTGATGCTTGATACTATCTAATCCATTACTCATGCAATACTTTATACACCGTTTTTGCGAGTACTGGTCCGATACCTTGTACACCTGCCAACTCCTGCTGTGAAGCGCCAAGCAGCTGCTGCATACCACCAAAGTGATTGAGTAAGTCACGACGACGTTTTTCACCCAGTCCTGGTATCACCTCTAGCACTGATGACGAGCGACGCTTATCGCGTTTTTTACGGTGAGCAGTAATCGCAAAACGATGCGCCTCATCACGAATATGCATCAGCAAGTGCAATGCTTTGCTATCCATCGGTAGATCTAACGGCTCATGATCGATAAAGTGCAATACCTCAAGCCCAGCCTTGCGCCCTTCCCCTTTTGCTACACTAATGAGCAAGGTGTCGCCAAGAACACCCAATTCAGACAATACTTCTTTGGCAATACCAAGCTGACCTTTACCACCATCAACCAATAGTAAATCTGGCAATGGCTGCTTTTTATAACGTCGAGTCAGCACTTGCTTCATTGCTGCATAGTCATCGCCGCCTTGGATATCATGGATAGCATATTGACGGTAATCGCGACGACGCGAGCCACCTTGGTCGAACACCACGCAGCTGCCAATGGTCGCTTCACCCATCGTATGTGAGATATCAAAACACTCAATGCGATCAATTGTCCGATCGGTGACCGTCGCCAATACGTCTTTTAGTGCGCCAAAGCGTGCATGCAGCTCTAGATAATCGCCAAGCTTGGTTTTTAATGCATTACTGGTATTCAATGTGGCTAAGTCCAACCACTCTGAACGGTGCTCACGCACATTGGTCTTGATAACTACTTTATTGCCAAAATGCGTTGCCAATGCTTCACTCACTGCTACCTGATCTGGTATCTGATGGCTCAATATGATTTCGGCAGGCAAATCATCGGTCACTTGGAAATAGAATGACGTAATAAAGGCCGATAAATTGTCTGCTAACGACTCACTACTGTCCACATCTGGGAAATAGTTTTTTCCACCTAGTACACGGCCGCCACGTACCGTCAGCACGTTCACACAGGTCATGCCAGCCTGACTGGCAATCGCAATTACATCTGCCTCACCTTGTACGGTATAGACCGCTTGCCTTGCTTGTACTTCACGTAACATAGACAGCTGATCGCGATAAAATACCGCTTTCTCAAAATCTAACGCTTCAGCTGACGCTTCCATCTTTTCAATCAGCGTACTATGAATATCGCTAGAGTCGCCCTTTAGAAAACGAATCGTATTATTCACATCTTCTGCGTACTCTTCTGGCGATACCAAGCCAACACAGGGCGCACGGCAACGTTTGATCTGATACTCAAGGCAAGGACGCTGACGCTGCTTAAAAAAGGTATTGGTACATTGACGCATTTGAAACATCTTCTGCATCAACACCAACGTTTCTTTTGCCGCATGTGCAGAGGGAAACGGGCCAAAGAATCGACCTTTTTGATGATTGCCTTTGCCGCGACCATAAGCCAAGCGTGGATAAGGCTTATCGGCTGAGATAAACACATACAGATAGGATTTATCATCACGCAGCAGCACGTTATAAGGCGGACGATGCTCTTTGATTAGATTCTGCTCAAGCAACAGCGCTTCGGTCTCACTACGCGTGATGATAGTCTCAATATTATGAATCCGCGCCACTAGCGCCCGTGTCTTTGGATGATCTATCGTTTTAGCAAAATAGCTATTTACTCGGCTTTTTAGCGACTTAGCTTTACCAACGTATAATATATCGCCGTTCTTGCCCAGCATCTTATACACCCCTGGCAAGTTAGGCAGGCGTTTAATCAAATGCTTAAGACGGGCTTTTTTATCATCGACAGGACTCGATTCTGAGACATTAACCATAGAATTTATTGCTCTTAAAAACCTTAGTAATACTGCTAGTTATGGGGCGGGAGTCATTGTTTTACAAGCCAATTATTATCGCAGCACTACCCATAAAAAAGCCAGCTTTCGCCGGCTTAGTTTGTTCTATTATCGTGTATGTAACAACATACTACTAATGACGGAAGTTTGCCATCAGTGCTGGGATACCCGGCAGCATACCGACGATAGCCATGACGCCTGTCAGTACCACGAACATAATACTCGGTATGATCCAGCGGCTCATCTTAGTCAAATTAGCACTACGTTCTTTAGAGCCAATCAAGCCCAAGTTATCAAGCAACAACGTAAGAGACCAACCGAAGGCTGGGTTAACCAATGCCGACGCGAATACCACGATAGCAGCAGATTGCGTGGTTTTACCTTCACGCGTCATCTCCATACCAGCTTCAAGCAATGGAATAAACACCCCAACGATCAAGGCCACACACATCACTGGCTGCCAAATGGCCAAATCCATTGGATAGCCCCAAACTCCTGCGATAATACAGAATAGAGCCGTCAATAAAGCACCGGCAGGAATCGGACGTTTAGCAATCGCTGCAGGAACAATATACGTTCCCCAAGATGACGCAAAGTTGGCACCGCCCAATACAGAGCCGACTACCTGACGAAATGATGCACTGGTCATCGTGTCATCAATATCCATAAGCACTTTTTCAGTACGCTTAGGATAGCTGATTTTTTGGAATACTTGATGGCCCAAGAAATCTGGCGACCACATTGCCACGGCCAAAATAGCAAACGGCAGTACTACGATGAAGCTTTCAATCGTCGGCAGACCTAGCATCCAACCTGTGTTTTCGCCCCACCAATACATTGGATTCATGTTTGGTAAACCTGGCGCTGTTTTGAACGCAAAAGGTGCGCCCAATGCAAAGGCAAGACCACCACCTAACACACAGCTTAGCGGTACCGCGAGCCAGCGTTTTTGCCAATGCTCAAGCAATGCATACAGCAGGATAGTCGCCAGAATAATAAAGAAAGCGATATGCGACATGCCAATCCCTTCGGCCCAAGCAAAGAGATTTTTGACCTGTGAGGTGGTTCCGATAAAGCCCAAGTAAATCAAGAGGCCACCGCACACCCCTTTACTGGTCAAATTAGCCAGCAGACTCCCTCCTTTACTAATCGCGAGGAGCAGACCAAAAGCACCAATAAGCAGACCAAAGGCCATCGGATGCCCACCAGCTGCTACCACAATAGGAATCAGAGGGATTAATGGGCCGTGAGTACCAGCAAGGTTGGCCGTCGGCAGTAGAAAGCCCGAAAATAAGATAATAAAGAAGGAGACGATCAATAGCTCATAGCGCACGTTTTCTAAAACAAACGCATCACCTAAGCCGAGTGGACCTGCAAAGGTTGCTGCAATGGCGCCCACCATAACAACTTTACCGATGGTCGCGGCCATTGCTGGAATAGTATCTTCGTATTCAAAACGGTAATCACGGAATGGTAAATTAGGACGCCAGCGTTTCGGCTGCATGATTTGTAATTCATGGTTTAAATAAGCATCACGACTGTCGAAACTAGAACTGGGCTTATGCAAATCTACATAACTGCCTTGTACTTGACTGTCGTGGTTTATGTTCGAGGTCGGCGTATTAGACCCTGAAGAGGGGGTCTGAGGGTTACTCATCACATTTCCTTGTGTCGATTACGTCTTTGATTGACTACACACGCTCTGCTCTAATGTCATAGACCAAAGCGCCTATTACAAACTGCGAACTATTGTATGCTAAGACTTGATGAAATGCGAACCTAAAACCATTTAAAGATACTATGTATCTCATTATAATATATAAACTAAAGTTTCCATTTGAGACAAAATTAACCTTAATAGAAAACCATGAGAAAAAAACCTCTCTTTTATAGACTTCGAATTATAGTAAACGACCGTTTTATTGATAATGATTTACATCTAGATGGATTTTTATCACATAGATGAATAGCAAAGATAGTTATAATAAATAACGATCGTTACTTATAACTGGGCATAAATATGTCATTTTGGTTACGCTTTAGAGCTAGCAGGCTGAGCACTTTTTAATTATGATAAATACTTTTTATCGATTTATTTCTCAGTGATACTGTGTAAAACCGCATTATTAATACAATCAAAAAATTGAGAAAAGGCAACAGGACAAGTTTATGAGCGTATTACCTACCAACCTTGAGACTTTGAAACGTCGGGCCAAGCAAAGCATCATGCCATTGCTGACACCGCATTTATTAAAGCTGCGCCTTAATACTTATGCACCATACATTGGCGCAGGTATCAAAATCGATCATATCAGTCTCGATCAGGGTTTGTGCGTAGTAAGCATGGGACTAAATACTCTGAACAAAAATATCGTCGGTACTCAGTTCGGTGGTAGCTTATATTCAATGGTTGACCCTTTTTATATGCTCATGCTGATGCATCAATTGGGTAGCAATTACGTAGTGTGGGATAAAAGCTCACACATTGATTTTGTTGCGCCTGGCAATAGCAAAGTTACTGCACGCATGAAAATACCTAGTTCTGAAATCATCACTATTCAAGAGCTGGCGAAAGAAGGCGAAGCGGTATTCCGTGAATATAAAGTCGATATCGTTGATGAGCAGCAAAAGCTAATCGCGACCGTCACCAAGACTTTATACATTAGACTGCGCAAATATAGTAAGTCCAAAGAGCAAGTCAACCGTATCGATACATTTGATGCTCAATAAGCTTTAGCTTATAACTGGCACTATTAGAGCTGATGGTAGTAGAGCTGATAAAACTCAAATTATTAATGCTATACATACAAAAACCCCAATCTAGCTTTCGCATAGATTGGGGTCTCGTCTTTTTTGGTATGGCCCGCTTATTTATAAATAAACCTATGAATAAGGGCTTGTATCTACTATTACCTTGTCTTGAGCCAATCCTAACATTATAGGATTAACTCAAAACGGCAAACTTGTGCTTAGATACCAGGTGCAGTATCAACTGCATCAGGTACGCCAGCGTCAGTTTTTTTCTTAGCAACTGGACGAGCACCAAGTTTTTCGCGGATACGTGCTGATTTACCAGAGCGCTCACGTAAGTAGTATAGTTTCGCACGGCGAACAGCACCGCGACGTTTCACTTCGATGCTCTCGATGATTGGTGAATGCAATTGGAATGCACGCTCAACGCCAACGCCGCTTGAGATTTTACGTACGGTAAACGCTGAGTTTAAACCGCGGTTACGCTTAGCAATTACAACGCCTTCAAAAGCCTGTAAACGCTCACGCTCACCTTCACGTACTTTTACTTGTACCACAACGGTATCGCCGGGTGCAAAGCTTGGGCGCTCAAGCAATTGAGCGTTTTCGATGACCTGAACCAATGGATGCTTGTTGCTCATGAGAGTTATCTCCTCACATTAGATAATAGAGGCTTGACGCATATCACCTGTTTGTAATAATTAATCGCATCTCTTTATAGTGAGACACAACGTAAATGGGTTATAACCAACGGCCACTATGCTATGACTCGTTTTATTATTGCTCAAAATTCTGTTTCTTAACTGTTTATCAAACTTAGTAACGATAAAATCAGATTCTAAAAATCTACTTTTTATCTGCTTTGGCTAATGCTTTCAACCACTTCGCTTGCTCTACCGTTGGGGTAAACGCTTGCCACAAGTCTGGACGACGCGTTTGCGTACGACTGACTTGCTGACTAAAACGCCACTTAGCGATATTGGCATGATGACCTGAAAGTAATACCTCAGGAACCGCCATACCCGCAAACTCATGCGGCTTAGTATAGTGTGGACAGTCAAGCAAGCCATCGACAAAAGAGTCTTGCTCCGCTGACTTGTCATCACCCATGATATCGGGCAGACGACGTATTACACTATCCATCAGCACCATTGCTGGCAACTCGCCACCAGTCAACACATAATCACCTAACGATACTTCCATATCGACATATTGTGATAGTAGACGCTCGTCGATACCTTCATAACGACCGCATAATAAAATCATGCCATCGTAATCAGTCATATTGACTACGCTACTCTCACTAAGCGTCTGTCCTTGCGGCGACATATAAATCACCGGACAGTGCTCACTATCGACACGGCAACCATGCTGACTGGCACGCAATCGTGCATCCTCAATGGCTTTCGATAATGGCTCAGCCATCATCACCATCCCAGGACCACCCCCATAAGGGCGCTCATCAATACGGCGATAGTTATCGGTGGTATAATCACGTGGATTAATGCATTCAATCGTAACTTGTTCTTGAGTCACTGCTCGGCCCGTGATTCCAAATTCACGAATCGTGGCAAACATCTCAGGAAAAATACTAATTACGGCAAAATACATCTGATGTCTACTTGCGTTAAGGCTAAAACAATCGGTGTAAGTACTAACAATGTCTGACTAAGAAGCCAAAAACACTATCAATAATCACTTGGCCATGCTACAAGCACTGTTTTTTCAGTCATATTGACTTCTATTACAGTTTGCTTATGCCATGGAATCAGGCGTTCTTCATTGTCCAAACTGTCTGAATTTGCCGTTACACGCATGATGTCATGGGCACCGGTTTCAAACATTTCAGTGATATTACCTAGATACTCATCCTGCTCGTTCATCACGCGCAGACTGACCAAATCCGACCAATAATATTCGTCTTCAGCTGTTTCAGGTAGGACGTTTTGTTCGACCCAAACGGTAACACCGTTCATAGTCTCAGCAACATTACGATCAGGAATCTGCTCAAATTGAGCCACAATTCCTGTTCCTTGCTCACGCCAAGCTTTCACAGTCAAAGGTTTCATGCCAGTGGCAGTTTTCATCCACCACGGCTTCATGTCGAATATCGCTGTACGGTCATCCGTATCACTGAATACCCAAAGCCAGCCTTTAATGCCGTAAGGCTTCTTAAGCTGACCAATTTTCATAAGGGCACTAGCGTTTGGAACAGATGACATAGCAGCTAACCTAACAATGATTAAAACAGCAATTGCAAAAACAATTGCGTCAAAAGCGATAAACAGTTAATGGCGCACCCTGGTCAGACCAGTTACGCTATGTATTCTAAAGTCTACTGAGTCATATCATAGTTTTGCTACGAGCGTCTCAGTAACAACCAAAACTTAAGCAGTTGCTTCAGTTTGAGCTGCAGACTTGTTGTAAGCTTTTGCTAATGAAGCAACGCGATCTGAAGGTTGTGCACCTTTTGCGATCCACGCATTGTACGCTTCCATGTTTAGGCGTACTGCTTCTTCAGACTCTTTAGCGAGTGGGTTAAAAAAGCCGATGTTTTCAATATAGCGACCGTCACGCGCGCGGCGTTGATCAGCAACAACTACTTGATAAAATGGGCGTTTCTTGGCACCGCCCCGTGCTAAACGAATAACAACCATGTGAATTCTCTCTTTCGCAGGTATACCAAAAAGGGCATAATTATATCACAGTCTTTATTTGTTGAAAACATAAACTGTGCATATTTAATTATTTATTAACAATAGCTTAAATGTCGACCTAAGTAAAATATAACTGATGATAATGGCTTATTTTTAAAGTTTTTCTTTAGATTCTATAGATTACTATCGCCTTCTCTAAAAAATAGATGATTGCTAAATACATCTATCCTTAAGCTTAACTTTATATCTATTCCAATAACTATCTCGCTCGCTCGTCGATTGCATACTGTATCAGTACTATTTATTGATTATGCTATTCTATGATATACCGCTATAAATTGATGCACGGACTAGCTTTAAGGCAATCGTATTTAAAGAGCTACACGCTATATCACACTAACTTTTCTTTTACTCTGTTGGACACATATGATCTCTCCAAACCCAAAGCCGCGTCGTAAAGGTTGGCTGCCACGCTCTTATTCCAACACTTGGCTAACGACCTTGATGGTTGCCTTTATCGTGCTTATCAGTGTGAGCTTATCAATTTTGTTCTTTTGGCGCAGTCTGTATCTGCCAGAGCTAAAAAACCATGCGCGTTATTTAACGAGTGAGTTGCAGCTGATCAATAGCGTCAATAAAGATTGGCAAGGTCGTCCCGAAGTACGCCAATGGATTTACCAGCACTCTCATGTCGTCGTGGTAAACAATCCGAGTGACTTTCCAGAAGTCGCTGATAAGCCATTCGTAAGCTTTTTTACAGACGTATTACAACGTGAAATCGGTGCACAGCTTGGTCGTCCTGTAGAGGTTTATTTTAAATTTAAGCCAACGCCGCAGCTATGGGTACAAGATAGTCGTGATGACAGTTTTTGGATGCGTGAGCCTGTGGTTTACTATTCACAATATAGCCCGACATTACTGGTTCTATTTTTGATTGGACTGCCTATCCTATCGTTACTCACAATTATTCTATTAGCGCGTCAGTTGAATCGCCCGCTACGCTACCTACAACGGGCGGCTACTAACTATATTAGGCTTGGTCATGCAACTACATTGCCAACGCAAAAAGGCCCCACAGAAATACGTCAAGTTAATATGGCGTTTAACCGACTGTTTACGACCTTAAACCAAGCGCAGAAAGAGCGAACAATCATGCTTGCCGGCATCTCACATGATTTGCGGACGCCGTTGACACGTATGCGCTTGACCGCAGAGATGCTACCAGATGATTTCTTTCGTGAAGGGCTGATTTACGATATTGAGGATATGGATGCCATTTTGGAGCAGTTCATCTCTTTTATGAAAGATGGTTCTGATGAGCCAGTCAGCTTGACCAATCTAGATACCATATTTAATGAAATCATGGTGCAGTTTGCGCCAATGAAGTTTGTATATGAGTCAGAATGCGACAAGGTCGTTCCCGTACGTCCATTGTCCATTAAACGTCTGATTATCAACTTGGTCAATAATGCCAATCGTTATGGAAAACCACCAATTTATTTATCGGCAACGGTTGTACCGACATTTATAGAAACTGTTGAAGACGAAGATACGGATGTGGTCAGCGAAAATGTGGTGAACAAAGAAGCTCAAGAACAGCTAGTGATTTGTGTACGAGATTGCGGTGATGGCGTCGCTAACGATCAATTAGAGCGAATCATGCAACCGTTTGAACGTGGAGAGACAGCACGAACTACCCAAGGTAGCGGACTAGGTCTTGCAATTGTTGACCGTATTGCACGACTTCATCACGGTACCGTCGAAGCCATCAACCACCCTGAAGGTGGGCTACAAGTATGCGTACGTATTCCCCTACTCTCTAAAGTCGCTGGAGATACTACATTGGCGGCTGACGTAGAAAAGGTATCTGAGGTAGACAGTACGATGCCAAATTCAAAATAGCAATGAGACTTTAATCTGAATAAGCAAAGAGGTCAACGCTAGTCTTTGCTACCAATAGCCGGCGGAATATACTCAGCACTGTTAGTAAAAGCTAGTGGCTGGGTAATTTCAGCCTGAGCTGCTTGTAGTGTTTGGGTCGTTGATGGCTGTTTTAAGAATAAATAATAGCCTAGCGTAATGGCATTCAACACTACCAAGCCACCAAATAAATATGGCATCCTATGCCCTCCTATGACATTGTCCAACTGTCTTAAAAATAGCGACGAGCGCGTCACCTAGCTATAAATCTGTATCCTGTTATACCATTAAAATGGCGCTGATTGTCTTTAGTATCATGACTAATAATTATGGCCTAGCCTGATAATTTAGTCTGATAGCTTGCTCTTATAGCTTAGCCCTATAACTTGGTCTAATCTGACAACTTAGTATCGAAGTCGCGCTCGCTTTTCTCCTGCGTCAATTCATCAGCAGCAAGAATTTGCGTCAATGGTTTAATAGGCCACGTCATCACGAACCTTGCACCGCCTAACTCACGACTCTCATCTACCTTCATACTACCATTAAACCAAAAGGCAATACGCGATACAATAGACAAGCCTAGGCCATAGCCACCTGACGCGCGTGTACGGCTGTCATCTAAGCGTGAGAATGGAATGAATACTTTTTCGCGATCTGCTTCAGGAATACCATGTCCATCATCTTCGACACTAACGAAGGCATTGCCTTTTTTGACACCTGCACTAATGATAATGGTTGTTTCTGCATAGCGTAATGCATTACCTGCAAGATTTTGAATCACACGGTGTAAGTAGCGTCTATCTGCCACTGCTGTTACTTTTGCATTTGGTAAACTGGTTACTATTTTGATAGGTTTACCTAGCGCATTGGTTTCGCGCTCGATCTGCTCTAACAGCTCTCTTAAGTTTACTGGTTCTAAATCTAACTTTGGTGACCCTTCCTCAAGCTTAGCATAGGTCAAAATCTCATCAATCAAACCATTAAGCGATTCAATATCTTCATCAATATAGTCACGCTGCATAAAACGTGAGTCTTCGTCATCCGTATCAGCAAGCATATCTACCGCAAATCGAATACGAGCCACTGGCGTACGCAGCTCATGTGAGACCGCTCGGGTAAGCTCTCGCTGTGATTCAATCAAACGCTTAATATGCGAGGTCATGGCATTAAAAGTCGCTGACAAACGTGCTATTTCATCTTGACCAATAACCTGTACTTGAATATCAAGGTTACCTTGACTGACCTCATTCACACCTACCTGAATCAATTGTAGCTTACGTTCAAGCGGGAAGATTAGCGCATACACACCCAAGCTAATTAAGAACATGCTGATAAGAATCATACTAATAATTAAGTTAAGCGGGAACCAATTAAATAACGGTATAGGCCCAATCAAAATTGCCATATCATTAATTTCAGAGGGTACTATTACCCTAATCGAAGAGTTACTCGTACTACTGTTAGTATCTTGCAGTGATATGACGACTTCGTCACGACGCAGACGAGACATCTGATCTGAATCTAACTCAAGTGTATTGACTGCTTTGAACGCTAAAGGAAAAGAAAACTTTTTCTCCAATTCAGCCAAACGTGCGCGCTTGTCTGATAGCGTCATGTGATAAGACAAATCATCTAACAGAAATACCGCGATTGCCCGTACTTGCTGCTCGGTAACTTGAGAGATTCTTGCTGTTAACACACTCTTATTATCCGGCAAGCGGTAATAAACATCTGCATATACAGGCTGGTTGAAATAACGTACAACGGTATTATCATTTTTAAAACGGCGTAGCTCACTGGCGCTAAAATCTACTTCGTCAATAGGCAAGACTTTGAAAGTAGTACCAAACAAACTACTCGCATCTGATAACCAGTATTCACGCTCTTCTTCGCTGTTTTGGTGAGAGATTCCTTCACTCACTAAATGGAACGCCCCCTTTGCCATATTTTCACGATAGGACTGGACACGCTCCTTATTGATGGTATCCATCAATAACTGCGCAAACAGTGCCACACACAAGCAGACTATAAGTAGCCCAGCATAGATACGAACAAAAATACTGTGTTTTAAAGAAGAGACTAATGACATACGTGCCGTGACCAACTTAATAAATAGAGATTGCTAATATCATCAAACATATAGATAGTGCTATGTGTTTGATGATATCGAACATGATCGAATAGAGATAGACTTTAACTTTGACTTTTAATTACCACATTTTAATTCATATGTGGCAATCATCCAAAGACTTATATGTATGACATATATTTAGTCAGCGTCTATAATAATGGGTTAATTAAACCACATAACACTGCATTTAAGTTTAAAAATTAGAATTTAGCCACAAAAAAACCAGCATCATTGCTGGTTTTTTCGAATAGTGATTAATAATTAATCAACCTATAGAAGCAACAATATTAGTTGCCTTCTTTTACGAATAGATAGCCTTTACTACGTACTGTCTTGATACGTTTTGGATTTTCTGGATCATCACCGATTTTTGGACGAATACGTGAGATACGCACATCGATTGAACGATCTTGACCATCATATTCGATACCACGTAGACGCTCAAAGATATCTTCACGAGATAGGATACGACCTGCATTAGAAGCAAGCAACCATAGTAAATCGTATTCAGCACTGGTGAAATCAACCAACTCATCACCTAGGTTAACTGAACGACCACCGTTATCAATTACTAACTCGCCAAACTCTAGACGTTGTGGCACATCTTCTGATGGTGCATTTTCTGAGCGGCGCAGTAGCGCACGAATACGGGCAAGCAATACACGTGGCTGAGCAGGCTTGGCAACATAATCGTCAGCACCCATCTCAAGACCCAATACCTGATCCATGTCTTCAGTACGTGCAGTCAACATCAAAATTGGATTTTGATAATGCGGGCGTACTTCACGGCATACGGTCAAACCATCGCTACCAGGTAGCATAACATCAAGTACAACCATATCTGGCTGCTCATTGACGATACGGCGAATAGCACGATTACCATCAGTTTCAATTGCCACTTCTAAACCATTTTTGACCAAGTAATCTTGAGTCAGCATGGCCAGACGCTCATCATCTTCAACAATCAAGATTCGGGGGGTGTTGTCTTCTTCATTCGTTGTCATTGTTATATCCTCTAATACATCTAATTTAAAAGCAGTAAAAGTAAGAGCGGTAAAATTAATAGCACCATATAGTGGCACAATTGATGTTCGTATAGCTGTTACAAACTTGGTAGCACAGTATACTATTAAATTATCAGCTTCCTGTACTATAGCTGATAGTCGGTAACAAAACCTATAAACTACCCCTATCAAAACTTTAGTTTGCGTCCAGAAATTACACCAATTACTTCGTTAGTACATCGCAATTTGTATTATCTATCGTTTGCTAATTACCCAAACCATCGAGCCAACGTTATCGCGTACAGTTACTGCTCGTTACTTATAATACGTTATGTCTAATATAACCATATATTACCGTTGTCGCCAGTGTCTTTTTAAGAAAATTCCAATGGAGGATGATTCATTGATAACAAAAGATTTTTCCTGAGAATAAATTGAACTGCCACGGATACTATCCAAGTAACAACCATGATTATTTACCGCAGAACAGTTAATTTCATAATGAATAGATATAAAAAAACAGCCCATATAATGGACTGTTTTTTATCATTACTTCTAGCGATAACTCTAAATGATTAGCTAGAGCTATCAGTAATAAATTACGCGCGGTTTTTGTACTTACGAATAGTCTGTAATTGTCCTACTGACTCTGCAAGTGAGGCCAAAGCCGCATTGGTTTGTAGCGTATCAGACTGGTTAACTAGCATTTGCTCAGCTTTTTTACGTGCTTCGACGATTTTGCTTTCGTCAAGATTGTGTGCACGCATGGCTGTATCAGCCAATACCGTAACCATCTTAGGCTGTACTTCTAATACACCACCTGAGACGTAAATTACTTCTTCTTCACCGTTTGGTGTTTGCACTCGCATTGCACCTGGCTTTAGCAAAGTAATAAGCGGTGTGTGACCTGGCAATACACCAATCTCGCCTTCGGTACCAGTAGCTATTAACATGCTAATTTCGCCTGAATACAACTCTTCACGAGCACTTACGACGCGACATTGTAACGTTGCCATACTTAATTCCTTACCATCAAAGCGCGATCAAAAAACAGTAAAACTGCGATGCGTTACTGAAGAGTAGATACAAGGTTTATATTATATCTACTCGTTAGCTTATGCTTATACAACTTACGCTGACTTAGACTTCATTTTTTCAGCTTTAGCGACTACTTCATCGATGCTACCAGCCATGTAGAACGCCTGCTCTGGTAGGTCATCGTATTCACCAGCGATGATTGCTTTAAAGCTAGCAATGGTATCGCGTAGTGGTACGTATTTACCAGGTGCACCAGTGAAGACTTCAGCTACGTGGAATGGCTGAGACAAGAAGCGCTGAATCTTACGAGCACGATAAACAACCAGTTTATCTTCTTCTGATAACTCATCCATACCCAAGATAGCGATGATGTCTTTAAGCTCTTTATAACGCTGTAGAACTTCCTGAACACCACGAGCAACATTGTAATGATCTTCACCGATTACTTGTGGATCTAGCTGACGTGATGTTGAATCCAATGGATCAACCGCAGGATAGATACCTTGTGATGCGATATCACGGCTTAGTACAACTGTTGCATCCAAGTGAGCAAACGTTGTAGCAGGTGATGGATCGGTCAAATCATCCGCAGGTACGTATACCGCCTGAACTGAAGTAATAGAGCCTGACTGAGTTGACGTAATACGTTCTTGTAGTAATCCCATCTCTTCAGCTAGTGTTGGCTGATAACCAACCGCTGATGGCATACGACCAAGTAGTGCTGATACTTCTGTACCCGCTAGTGTATAACGGTAGATGTTATCAACAAACAATAGTACGTCACGACCTTTGCCAGTAACAGGATCTTTGGTATCACGGAAGTACTCAGCCATGGTCAAACCAGACAGTGCAACACGTAAACGGTTACCCGGTGGCTCATTCATCTGGCCATATACCATTGCTACTTTAGACTTACTGAAGTCTTCAGTGTTTACAACGCCAGCTTCCTGCATTTCGTGATAGAAATCGTTACCTTCACGAGTACGCTCACCAACACCAGCAAATACTGACAAACCTTCATGTTTTAGAGCGATGTTGTTGATCAGCTCCATCATGTTAACGGTTTTACCAACACCAGCACCACCAAACAGACCAACTTTACCGCCTTTAGCGAACGGGCAAAGTAGATCGATAACTTTAATACCAGTCTCTAGTAGCTCAGTGCTGTTTGACTGATCCGCGTAACTTGGTGCTTCACGGTGGATAGACCATTTTTCGTCAGCAACAACAGGACCTTCTTCATCGATAGGACGACCAAGAACATCCATGATGCGACCTAGCGTACCAGTACCTACAGGCACAGAAATAGGTGCACCAGTATTAGTAACAGGTAGGTTACGCTTTAAACCTTCGGTTGAACCCATTGCAATAGTACGTACGATACCGTCACCTAGCTGTTGCTGTACTTCTAGGGTAGTTTCGGTACCGTCTACTTGCAAGGCATCAAAAATTTGAGGAACTTCATTACGGTTGAACTCAACGTCAAGAACCGCGCCAATAATCTGTACAATACGACCGCTACTCATTGCGTTCTCCTTGAACTTCTATATATAGGTGTAGTCAATTATGAAACAGCAGCAGCACCGCCAACGATTTCCGAGATTTCTCGGGTAATCGCCGCTTGACGCAGCTTGTTATAAACCAACTGTAAATCGTTAATAAGGTCACCAGCATTATCTGTTGCTGCTTTCATCGCAACCATACGTGAAGACTGCTCAGAGGCAATGTTTTCCATTACCGCTTGATAAACAATCGACTCAATATAGCGACCAAGCAATTCATCAATTAACGTCTTGATGTCAGGCTCGTAGATATAATCCCAGCTAAGTTCTGTCTGTAGACCACTGTCTTCATCATCAAATGACTGCTCTGGTAGAGGAACCAACTGATTGACTGTTGGTTTCTGAGTCATCGCATTGATGAATCGGTTATAGACCACATAGATACGGTCAATATTGCCGTTACTATAGTCTTCAAGCATAGCTTGAACCGGTGCATTTAATTGTTCAAACGTTGGTTTATCGCCATAATCGGTCACAGCCGATGTAACTTTACCACCAAAGTTTTTAAAGAAACTCACACCTTTGGCACCGATGACTGCAAACTCAGCTTGTACAGACTGATCTTGATAATCTTGGATACTTTTAGTTAGGGCTTTGAATAAGTTAATATTCAAACCACCCGCTAGGCCACGGTCAGAGGTAATGACAATATAGCCAACCTTATTGACTGGACGCGATACCATATACGGATGTTTGTAGTCTGATGAGGCATGCACCAAATGTGAAATAACCCGGCGCATACTATCAGCATACGGGCGACCCACTTCCATGCGCTCTTGCGCACGGCGCATTTTACTTGCCGCTACCATTTGCATAGCACGAGTAATTTTCTGGGTGCTTTTAATACTGGTGACTTTGGCACGTATCTCTTTTAAGCTTGCCATAATGATTCCAATATAAGAGGGTTAAAAAGCATTGGCGCATGCGACAATCGTTTGATATACAACATCAATCCTACAGAATAACATTTTATATCTTGTGGCATTACGCGATCTAATACCGATAATGGTTAAAACAGTGGCGCAAATATCTGGTCAGACAACGCGCCACTTTATCAGCTCTAAGCTACAGTTATAACCAATTCGGCTTAACCCGTTAAATTAATAACTGTGATTTTGTTTAAAGGTCTCTAGAGATGACTTTAAACGACCTGCGATATCATCATTGTAGTTCGCAGTGTCATCAATCTCACGCATCAATTCACTTTGCTCATCATGCATATAACGTAGGTACGCTTCTTCGAAAGAACCAATCTTTTCGACAGGTACGTCAGCTAAGAAGCCTTCGTTTGAAGCATAGATAACGGCTGCTTGCTCAGAGATTGACATCGGCTGATACTGCTTCTGCTTCATCAATTCAGTCACACGCTCACCATGATCAAGCTGCTCGCGAGTTGCGTCATCAAGATCTGATGCGAACTGAGCGAATGCTGCTAGTTCACGATACTGAGCTAGAGCGGTACGAATACCACCAGATAGCTTTTTGATGATCTTAGTCTGAGCGGCACCACCAACACGAGATACCGAGATACCAGCGTTTACTGCTGGACGGATACCTGAGGCGAATAAACTAGACTCTAGGAAGATCTGACCATCAGTGATCGAAATCACGTTAGTTGGTACGAATGCAGATACGTCACCAGCTTGTGTTTCAATGATTGGTAGAGCGGTTAAAGAACCAGTTTTACCTTTCACTTCACCGTTAGTAAACTTCTCTACATAATCAGCATTTACACGTGATGCACGCTCAAGTAGGCGTGAGTGTAAATAGAATACGTCACCAGGATAAGCTTCACGACCTGGCGGACGACGTAATAGTAGTGAAATCTGACGATAAGCAACTGCTTGCTTTGATAAGTCATCAAATACAATCAGTGCATCTTCGCCGCGGTCACGGAAATATTCGCCCATCGTACAACCTGAGTACGGTGCGATATACTGAAGTGCTGCAGGCTCTGATGCTGAAGCAACCACAACAGTGGTATATTCTAGTGCGCCAGTTTGCTCAAGCTTACGTACTACGTTAGCGATCGTCGAACGTTTCTGTCCGATAGCTACGTATACACATTTAATACCTGACGCTTTCTGTGCGATGATCGCATCGATAGCCATCGCTGTTTTACCAGTCTGACGGTCACCAATGATAAGCTCACGCTGACCACGACCGATTGGAATCATGGTATCAACGGCTTTATAACCAGTCATTACTGGTTGATCTACTGATTGACGGTCGATAACGCCTGGAGCGATCTTTTCGACTTTATCAGTCATCTTGGCATCGATAGGACCTTTGCCATCAATAGGATTACCCAAAGCATCAACAACACGGCCTAACAGCTCAGGACCTACTGGTACTTCAAGAATACGACCAGTACAATAGGCTTTTTGACCTTCTTGCAGCTTTAGGTAATCACCAAGTACTACCGCGCCAACAGAATCACGCTCTAAGTTTAGAGCCATTCCGTAGATTTCGCCTTCAAACTCAATCATTTCGCCGTACATGGCATCTTCAAGACCATGAATCTGCACGATACCGTCAGATACTTTGACAATCGTGCCTTCATTCTTTGCAGTTGCACCCGCATCAAGGTCTTGAATACGCTGCTTAATCAGGTTACTGATTTCCGCTGGATTCAATTGTTGCATTGCCTTGTTTCCTTTAATTTATGATAACCCGCCCACTGACTTAATTGCTCTTATAATCATACAGTCAATATTTGACTGTATTGATGATTGGCATTAGGCAGTTAGCTGTGTTTTTAACTGTTGTAACTTGCCGCGCATCGAATCATCAATGACTTTGTCACCGACTTTGATTGTAGCGCCTGCCAATAGACTTGGATCAACTGATTCGTGAATCACTACACTAGCATTTAGCGAGGCAGCAAGACGCGTTTGTAGCGTTTGACGCTGTTCATCAGTCAATGGGTAGGCAGAGGTCACATATGCGTCAAGCTGCTTTAAGCTTATTGCCTTGTGACGGCGATAATGCTCATAAACTTCAGGAAGCAGCGCCAGACGCTCTTGTTCTGATAACTGTTTAACGAAGTTACTAAGTGCTACTGATACTTTTGGATAGCTTACGTTACTGTCAAGGCTAGTCCCTTGAGCTTCGCTTAATAACTGCTTAAAAGCAGAATCATTAGCGCTAGCTACTTGCGTATCATAAAGATCGACCAAAGCAGCTGACTTATGCTCAGCAGAAACAGCTGGATTGTCTAGCCAAGTACTGAACGACTTGTCATTGACAACAGTGCTAGCAACAAGTAAGAAGTTTTCCCACTCGTTGACTGCGCCGTTTTCGTTGGCATAGTCAAACGCGGCTTTAGCGTACGGTCGTGCTAAGGTTGATAAGTCAGCCATTATATCCTCACAATTACAGCTTCGCCGCCAGTTGGTCTAACATACTGGCATGTTTTTGCACATCGACTTTGTCTTGCAAAATCTTCTCTGCACCAAGTACAGCCAGTTCAGCAACTTGGGCACGCAATGATTCACGCGCTTGATTGATTTCTTGATCGATAGATGCTTGCGCTTGTTGACGAATGCGCTCGCCTTCCGCTTGGGCTTGCGATTTTGCATCTTCGACGAGCTGATTGGCACTCTTGTTCGCTTGCTCGATTAGAGCGGCAGCCTTCGTCTTTGCAAGATCAAGTTCCTGCTGGACATTTTGCTCCGCGGTCGCCAAATCTGCTTTTGCTTTTTCTGCGGCATTCAGACCTTCAGCAATTTTACGCTGACGCTCATTGATGGCACCGATAAGTGGTGGCCACACGAATTTCATGCAAAAAATCACAAATATTGCAAAAGCAATGGCTTGACCGACGAGGGTAAAATTGATATTCACGTGATCACCTCTTTGTTAATGAAAAATCAGTTTCATTGATCATGTTTGGTAGTCAAATCTTGACTATATTTGATAGAAAGTCTCCGAATACCAAACATTTACAACTGAGCTTTCGGATTAACCTGCTAGAGGGTTAGCGAACAACAATAGCATAGCAATACCAACACCGATCATCGGAATAGCATCAAGAAGACCTGCTACGATGAACATACGAGTTTGCAATTGTGAGCCAAGCTCTGGTTGACGCGCAACGCCTTCTAAGAATTTTCCACCTAGAATAGCAAAACCAATACCTGTGCCAAGTGCGCCAAGACCGATAAGTAGTGCTACTGCGATAACTGTGTAACCACCTAATACTGGATCCATTGATGTATCCTCATTTACCTATTGAATGTCTAATTAATGTTCAGTTGATGATGCAAGCGACATGTAAACTATCGTCAGCATCATGAATACGAACGCTTGAAGTGTAATAACTAAGATGTGGAAGATAGCCCACGGTACCGATAACGCCCATTGAATCCAAAACGGCATTAGAGCAATCAGTATGAAAATCAATTCCCCAGCATACATGTTGCCGAATAGACGCAAACCAAGTGATACAGGTTTGGCTATTAGAGTAACTGCTTCTAGGATGAAGTTGATGGGAATCAAAATCGCTTGTACGATTGGGTTTTTGGCGCCAAACGGATGCAGTGTTAACTCACCGATAAATCCGCCCAAACCTTTTTCTTTAATGCTATAAAAGATAATCAGTGCAAAGACAGAGAAAGACATGCCAAGCGTGATGTTGGGATCAGTCGTTGGAACAATCTTAAAGAAAACATGATGTGGATCATGGCCCATAGCGGCACCGATTTGCCCAGCAATACCTGGAATGAAATCAACAGGTATCAAATCCATCAAGTTCATCAAAAAGATCCAGACAAAAATGGTCAACGCCAATGGCGCAATCAGTTTTGATGTACCACTGTATGAATCACGAACGTTGTTATCAACAAACTCAACGATCATCTCAACTGCTGCCTGAGTTTTTCCTGGCACGCCTGAAGTGACTTTTTTGGCAACCATCCAAAAGACGGCGCAAAATAAGATACCTAGACCAATCGACCATAGCATAGAATCAAGATGGATAGCGTTAAAGCCCATTGCCCCTGCTTCTTCAGCAGTATGAGCAACTTTCCAACCTTCGCCCGGCAGATAGCCATACGTCCAATTCGTTAAGTGGTGAGAGATATATTCTGATGATGTTTGCTCGGATGCCATAATGTAAGCTTCTTATTAATCAACGATTTAATCAACTACCAAAAATATGGTTGTCATCTGATGAGGTGTAGTATTGATATCTATCTTGCTATTAAGCAGACAAATAAACCGTACTAAATCACTCATGTAACCAACAACATCCAACCCATAGTTCTATTACTAATATGCAATATTTGATAGCGTGAGATAAATTTTAGCTATCAAAAAAGGGCTTATGATAACTCAGTAATAGCCCTTGCATTTTTATACGCAAAATTATTATATATGTGCTTGCCCACTGACCGTTTTTACGATCGGCGCTTAATGTAGCGCTTATAAGCAAAATATTTAGCCGCCTATATTAATGCAGCGTTGTATTCGTGTAAAGTCAATTGTGATTTTTTTATCCACTGTATGAATAAGTTAGCCACCAGTTTTACTTGCTAATATAGCTACTAACCATAATTAGATAACAGCACTCTAATTATCAGCAATACAGATAGTTGAATAACCCCTACCCTCTCACTGCATACTACGTCTAACATTGAGACTCATAGTGCGGTCTTTATAATCACTGGTGCTATCCTAAGACAGCGTTGTGCTTCGACTTTTCGAACTAGTCATAGAGAAGCTGGACGGCAGGGTGACTTGCCAGTACTATTAATAAACCATCTGTTTAGCAATCATTTATTAGCGCTAGCGTATATGCCACAACATCCAACTGTGACTAATTTGCATTACCATAAAACCGATAAACAGCGCTGGCGCAGATAGGGGTTGTACGGTAATAAAAATTAGTGCAAAACCAAACACGGTCAATAACCATTTTGACATTTGACCCCGATATAGCTGGCTAACGATGTGTTGGCGCGCGCGATATCCGGTGTACCAAAAAATAAAAAACGCAAGTACTGCTTGAGTGATAAAACTTAGTAGCGCACCAATTGCAGCGCTTTTTGCTATCGTAAGCTCACTATGTAGCCAAATAGTATCTACTATCCAAGCAATGATAATAAGGATAAATAGTATCCATGCTTGTCGTTTAATATAGATGCCAATCTTGTCTTTTTGCGTGCGTTTGGCAGGCTTGGTCATCGGTATTCCTATAGCCCTTACAGCATTGGGACAATATATCATACTTCTGATAATTTTATCCGTGAATGACTTACTCTACAGGCATTACCTTTCGGCCAAAATAAAACGCTACTTATTATAGGTAGAGCGTAACTATTAAGCAAGTAAAATATGACTTTTATCAGTAACCTAACTCAAAACGGTTATGATAATAGTGTATTTTTACTTATCAAGTTCATATCACGCTCTCACCTAAATACTTCTACGCGGCTTATAATGTAGCAATCTATATCGCCTCTACTGTGCAACACACTTATTAATTTGTTGAGCCATAGTTTGCCAACTACTAATAAAGTCTTTGCCATTGCTACTCATATCTTCGACTTGTATGGTTGTATTGACTGGTTGTAACTTGGCAAGCAGACCTTTTGAGACGGTGCCTTGGTTAACCATACACATTTGCTTCACAGGACGATTCTTATTCAACCAAAGTAGCTGGCTGGCTTTAGGAGAAATATGATGATCCGGACTTAGACTACCGGCTAATTTTATATGAGCAGCTTTTTCAATATATTGATAGGCATCATGATATGCCCAGTAAGGGCGATTTTCCTGTGTGCCTTTCTGTACGTCAGCGACCGCTTTATCCATACGTTCCGCAAACTTTTTAACATTGGCTTGATAAGTGCTTGTATACTCCGGATTAGCATGGCTGTGAATCACGGCTAGTGCACGGGTAATAGCTTTAGCATTTTCAGGATCTAACCAAATATGGGGGTCTAGCGTACCTTCAATTGCCTCGCCTTTTACGTCTCGCAGCGGATAGCGGTTAAACGCATCAAACTCAAACATAGCAATGGCGTTGGGTGCATCCTTTAAACTACCAGTTAGACTATTCTCTAATACAGGCCCAAACCAGACGACAAATTTGCTGTCTTTAATGGCTTTCATATCACTTGGACTAACACTACCATGATGCCCAACATCACCTGCCTGTAAGATTCTATTGGCTGACGGTGCGCCTTCAGTGACCGCTTCACTGAGTAAAAACATCGGATAGTTGCTTACACTTACGGTTGCTGCTTGGGCACTTAGTGTCAGAAGACTCAGCGCCATGCCTGAGATTAGTAAACGTTTTAGTATAGTGGCTGGGCGTATTAGGTGATTAAAAACTGAGTTCATAGTTGGTATCTTCGCTATATAGGTGATGAAGAATAAGTATTGGTCATGAAATAACGCATTTGATAAAAACGTAATAGATACCAGATAGCTTGAGACAGCTTATCTTCTTTTCATTTTATTATGTTATACTATAACAATAAAAAATATAATAAAAAAGCCATTTTATTTTTAGGAGTCCGTATCATGTCTACTCATTCATCCATTTGTGAACATCTGCATGATGCGCAAGACTTTACGCCACAGGACGTCATAGAGCGCCTCAATGCTGCAAAAGAACAGTGTCGCTTAAATGGCTCACGTTTTACTGCGTTACGTCAGCAAATATATCAGCTGATATTAGAAGCAAATAAGCCTATCGGTGCCTACGACTTGATCGCTCAATTACAGAGTGTGCGTCTATCAGATACTGACAATAGTGACGATACAAAAAATCAGTCGGGCAAAAGAAAAACCACAAAGAACGTCGCCCCGCCAACGGTTTATCGCAGTTTAGAGTTTTTATTAAGCGAAGGTCTGATTCATCAATTGACGTCTATTAATGCTTATGTGCCTTGTTGCCATCCAAGAGCACAGCATACAGCGGCGTTCCTGATCTGTGGGCAATGCCAACGTGTGCAAGAATGCAGCAGCCTACCAGTTCAAGAAATAATGTCCTTTGCTGAGCAGGATGTGGGATTTGTGGTTGAACGCAGTGTGATCGAACTTAGTGGTCGGTGTCAGGCCTGTCAATAGCTTATAAACTCAGCAACTTGCAAACTTAGTAGCTTATAAACTCAGCAACTTAGTAGTTTATAAACCTAGTAATTTATAAATACTGTCCGCCCTTCTCTTTGTTCGTTCTTAATACCTATATTTTGGTTGTCTCTACCTTTTACTTATCTATTCGTTGTCATATTATGAGCCTGTCTACTCTACCTTCTAAACAGCCGGTCGCACCTACTGCAGATAGTAATGCTGCAAACGATGCTAGCCAACTGATGAGCCTACGTGATATTAGCTACTATATTGGGCCACAACGTATTCTCTCGAATATCAATATCGACATTGCGACTAATGAAACTGTAAGTCTCGTTGGGCCTAATGGAGCTGGAAAATCAACACTGGTCAAACTTATCTTAGGTTTGATTGACCCCACCAAAGGCAGCATCACAGCACATCAACCATTACAGCTTGGCTATGTGCCGCAGCGATTTACAGTCCCGCCAATATTGCCACTGCGCGTCAGTGATCTTTTGGATCAAGCAGATAAAAAGCGACTAACCACTGAGCAGCGCCAGTTTATATTTGATAATTTAGCACTGACGCATTTGTTATCACGGCAAATGTTGCATTTGTCCGGCGGAGAAGCCCAACGAGTTTTGCTTGCCCGAGCACTATTGGACAAACCCAACTTATTGATTTTGGATGAGCCTATGCAAGGGCTTGACCCTGATACAGAAGTTTGGCTATATCAGTTTATCGATAAGCTACCTGATTTTTTACGTTGTGCCATGTTAGTGATATCCCATGATTTGCATTGGGTTATGAGAGGCAGTCGACGCGTTATCTGTCTCAATAAGCATATTTGCTGTGAGGGACAACCAAGCGAGCTTGCCATAAGTACCGAGTTCAAAAAATTGTTTGGCCATTACTATGAGCAGCCCTACGTGCATCAACCACACGCTTGCCAGCATCATGCACCAAACGAGCTCGAACTATAATCCTGAGCACCGCATACATTATAGCTGTATAGCTCTTGATGTTTTGACATCTAGCAATGCAGCATTAAGCCTCTATAAAATTTCATGGATATTTATTATGACCTCATGGTTAGCTATTATCGCTCCTGCTTGGATCGCTGGCAGTATTTTAGCGCTACTATCCGCACCTTTAGGTTGTTTGGTATTGTGGCGCCGTATGGCATTCTTCGCTGATGCTTTAGCACATGGCACTTTGTTGGGTGTGGCTCTAGCAGCTTGGTGGCAAATGCCGATGGGCATCGGTGTTGCGTTAGTCAGTATCGCTGTCGTGTTAGGGTTGGTTTTAATTGATGATGAACGCTTGCCTGCTGACGCAGTTTTGGCCGTCGTTGCTGTGTCATTGCTGTGCTTGGGTTTATTGACCTTGACCCAGCTGACAGACCAACAAGCCAATGTACTGGGGTTTTTATTTGGTAATTTACTGGAACTTGGTTGGGGTGATTTACCCCTACTTGCTGGGTGCGTATTGATAGGCTTAGGCTTACTCAGCTATATTTGGCCCGCACAAATCAAACTCGCAACGCATGAAGCATTGGCACGTATTCAAGGTATCAACCCAACACGGCAACGGCTGTTTTTTATGGGTGTGCTGGCAGGGTTTTGTGCGATTGCACTACAAGCGGTCGGTAGCTTATTGATTAGCGGGCTGTTGGTATTACCTGCTCTTACCGCGCGTTTGTGGGTTACTTCACCAAAACAAATGGTGATTATTGCGTTGATAGTCGCTCAACTGGGTGTGACACTTGGTGTGTGGGGTAGTATTTGGTTAGACATACAAACTGGTTTATCTATCGTATTGATATTGGCAGCTTTATTTTTTATAGCATTGATTTCTTCGAAGTTAATAAAGATAAAACTTTAGTTAGCGTCACTATAAATACGTTATAATGAATAAATTACAACTGTTTTTCGCTATTTTTTTGTTCGACTTTATTTTATTAATATAATGAATACTTTAGTTCAATATTACTACAAGTTGGTTCTAACTTCGATATTTCTACTATTAACTAGTAATATCGAAGTTAGAGTCAAAGTAAGCTCCAGACAAACGCTGTGCTCTTTTATAGTAGATTGATCATAATTATAAATACCCAGTGAAAAATAGTAGCTCATTTATCCATACTCGCGCTAACAATACTTATTGTTGTGATTCGATAAGGGACTGAACCAATGCCAAACTATCCTGCCAATAAGTTAAGCACCTCTGACCAAACGATAAATATTTTACAGATTACTGATTTGCATTTATCGACGCCTGTCTTTGTTGATGAAAGTAACACCTATAGTGATGACGTAACTTGTCAGCGTAGTTTTGAAGCCGTGCTTCAGCAGGCGCTTAGTGAAGATATTCGCTGTGATTTGATTATTGTGACCGGTGACTTGGTCAATCGAGTAAAGTCTTCAATTTACGATCATATCTTTACTGTATTACAAGCGACTCAGATTCCTTTTGCTTGTATTGCTGGTAATCATGATGTGACGGACGAGAATGGTAAAGACTTGCCGTTTTTTCAACGAGAGCTTGTCGCTCAGCCTGCTGACTCACGTTTGTTAAGTCGTCATGTCATTGAGACTGAATACTGGCAGCTGTTGTTATTAGACTCCTCCATTTCTGGTAAGGTCGCAGGCGAGATCACGCCTACTGATATCGATTGGTTATGTGAGAGACTTAGCACCTGTGATAAGCCCGCATTAATCGCCCTACACCATCATATTGTTCCAGTTGATTCTGACTGGATTGATACCCATATGGCAGAAAACACTGAAAGTTTTTGGCAGCATATGGCACCATTTGAACAGCTACAAGTGGTAATCAGTGGCCATACTCACCAAGAGCAAGTTCGACTGCGCCAAGGCGTCACGGTGTATAGCACGCCATCTACCTGCTATCAGTTCAAACCTTATGAAGATGATTTCTCTTATGATGAGCAGGCATTACCAGGATATCGCTGGTTGCAATTAGCCAACAATGGAACAGTTGCAAGCTGGGTTGAAAGACTGGATACTTGATGCCCAGAATTATTAGCACTAGTATAAGTCTTAGCCCTTATTACTTATAGCTTTCGTCAATATTTTTTGATAAAAAATACAGTAATAAACAAATAAAATATGCATTCAATATAAAAAATCACTTCATTATTATTACAAACAATGATACAACTTATGAAATAAAGCAAGGGTGGCCAAATATCTAATATGAAGTCACTGCACGATAGCTAGGATGGCCCATTAACCACAAGCTCAGTTTTCACAATCAATGACCTACGGCATGCTTTAGACAGTATTATTCAAACCGAAGTTTATATAACAACCTATCTAACAATCGGTATATAACTGTCAAGATATAAAGTCTACGATATTATTTGATCAGCTGTGTTACTTGTATTACCAAGTGGTGAAACGTTTGATAAAAGGACAAATTGTAGCGTTTGTAGCATTAATAACGTCTTGTCTTTTGATACGTCGTTTTATTGAATTAATTTGAAAAAGTAGGATACCCATATGAGCACCCTGACCACGAATCCGAGTGAAGTTAAATTTACTCCTTATGTGCCGGCTAAAGACGAAGAGTATATGTCTGATGCGCAGTTGGAGCACTTTAAGGCTATTTTATTGGATTGGAAAAACCAACTGATTGGCGAAGCGGATCGTACTAAAAACTACATCCAAGATGAGTCAAGCGCCATGCCAGACATCAATGACCGTGCCACTCAAGAAGAAGAGTTTGCATTGGCATTACGTACTCGCGACCGTGAGCGCAAACTTATCCGCAAAATTGACAAATCTATGTTAGAAATCGAAAATGATGACTATGGATTTTGTGAGACTTGTGGTGTAGAGATTGGATTACGTCGCCTTGAAGCACGTCCAACCGCTACCCAATGTATCGACTGCAAAACCTTATCTGAAATCAAAGAACGTCAAAACCAAGGCGCTTAGATCAGATATTACAGATATGAATGTAAGCAGAAGCGACCTTATAATAGGTCGCTTTTTGTATTTTAGATCTTCATTACTTTGCTGACGTAATAGCACTACTTCAAAAGATATAATCACTAGAATAATGACACGACTAACAAAACAATCTCATTTAATGAATATCTTTTGATACTCATATTTATTATTCTATCTTTATTACCTCTTATAGACAGCCATTTATTTTGAAAACAATGCCTACCACCATGCCAACTCAAACGCCATCATCACAGCCCATTGGCCGCTTTGCGCCTTCACCAACGGGTGAGTTACATCTTGGCTCTCTAACCACCGCGCTTGCCAGCTTTTGCCATATCAAATCAATCGGTGGTAAGTGGCTGTTGCGTATGGAAGATACCGATACTGAACGCTGTGACAGGCAGTTCACTGAGCAAATTTTAATGGATCTTGAGGCACTTGGGCTACATTGGGATGGTGATGTTATTTATCAGTCTGAGCGCATTGATATCTACAACGATTATCTATCATCATACCTAGGGCCGTTGGCCTATGGCTGCCAATGCTCCCGTAAAGATTTAGAGCAGTACTGGGCGCAAGAAGAGATAAGTAGAAACCATAGTCGTGCCAGCTTAACCGCGCCAGCCGATCAGACGTCATTAAACGAACAAGTTTCATCTATTGACCAAGTACAGCCAAATCGGCAACGTTATCCGCGTCGCTGTGTGGCAACTAACCTTGATAAACAGCAGCATAAGCTACGTATTCAGCTACCAGACTATCGAATTGGCTTCAATGACGGTATTCAGGGACTACAATGGGATAATCCGCAGCAGACGTTAGGTGATATGGTTGCTCGCCGCCAAGATGGTATGATTAATTATATACTGGCAGCCAGCCTCGATGATGGTCTACAGCAGGTTACTCATATCATGCGTGGCCTTGATATTCTACCTATGACGACGGCGCAAATCGGTATCATGCAAGCCGCGCGCCTACCTACTATTGACCAATGGTATCATTTGCCATTGATCAATAATGCTAACGGCCAAAAACTCTCTAAGCAGAACCTTGCTCAACCTATCGACACATCAGACCCGAGTCAACTTATTGCTGAAGCCCTATCGCTACTGCAGCAACCAAAGGTCGATATCGACACCCCAGAAAACATGCTTAAACAAGCCATTGCGCAATGGGACAATACCCCGCTACAAGGCAAGCAACAGTTAGACTTATCCTATTAATAAGAGTTCAAAAGCTATAAATAGACAATAAAAAGCGCCACTATGAGTGACGCTTTTTATTGCAATAATGCTAAACACTATTTACCTAAACTCTAAAGCTACATTATGCCAAGCCCTTTGTATGCAAAACCTATTAGTAATAACGGCATTGGCTTTTTTCTATTTCAGGGCTTTCTTTATATATCTTTAATAATAGCGCGACCATAACCAAGCTAATCAACATAGACGATCCACCATAACTAAAGAACGGCATAGTGAGACCTTTGGTTGGAATAGCACCCATATTCATCGCAGCGTTAATAATCGTCTGGGCAATAAATACCACACCGATTCCGAAAGCGGTGTAGCTCATGCGCATCTGGCGGCGTTTTAGCGCGTTGTAACTGATACGCATCGCACTACCGATGATCAACGCTTCAAGTATAAGTACCATGCTGACACCGACGAATCCTAACTCTTCACCCGTAATGGCTAATAAAAAATCTGTATGTGCCTCAGGCAAATGCGACAGTTTCTGTACACTTTCACCATAGCCGACACCTGTGAACTGGCCACGACCAAAGGCGATCAAACTACGTGCCAACTGATAATCAGTATCTTGCACATCATCAAATGGATCCATAAACGACATCACACGCACCAATCGGTACTCTGCCGTAGTCACCATCAAGACTGCACCGCCGATAGCAGCAGCACCCAAGGCTAAGAAGTGCTTGTAAGGTGCCCCAGCAATATAAAAAATCGCGAACAGCGTACCAATAATGACGACAAAAGAACCGAAATCTGGCTGTGACAATAGCAATATCGTTATCAGCGCGACTACCAACATAATTCGTAAGAAACCATCTAGGCCATTACGAACTTCAAAAGATCGGCGCACAACAAAGTCAGATACAAACACAATCATGACCAGTTTGGCTAACTCGGCTACCTGAAAGTTAAAACCACCTACCGTAAGCCAGCGCTTAGAACCATTAATTGGTGTGCTAAACAGTGTGGCAACAAGTAATAGCCCTGTGATGCCTAACAAAGCAAACTGGGTCTCGGTTTTATAAAGTGTGCGTAAAGACACGCCATAATAAGGAATAACCGCAACGATTAAACCAATCGTCATATACAACAGCTGGTTTTTGAAAAAATACAGCTCGGTCATACCGCGGCTAAGCGCAAAAGGGATAGAAGCAGAAGCAACCATCAGCAGACTAAGCACCATAATACAGCCGACGCTTGATAATAAAATTGCGCGCGCTGATGGCATAGACAGAACACCATCTGAGCCAGAGGTTTGCTTGGTTTGGGGCGAGGAACGAAAAAAAGAAGAGAGCGCCATAATTTTATATACACTAACAAACGAAAAAACACGGCGTCTATGAAACGCCACCGTTTAAAAAATCATAAAATAAATCGTACTAAATAGATGGTGATAAAAAACCTTCAACCATCGGCAAATGCCTTAGCTAGCACCTATTTCAGCAATCAAGATTATATGCTTGACAGTAGCAGCAATCTATAAGCAAAACAATCATTTATCCAGAAAATACAGGCTGTTGCTAGAGAAGAGACATCTGCTATGCCAATCTATATAGCTGCTTAATATATTGGACTACCTATCGAGCTTCTGATTGTGCGGTATCTAATTGATTGACCAGTTGGCTAAAGTGGTCACCGCGAGCCGCATAACCACTATATTGGTCAAAGCTGGCACAGGCAGGTGACAACAATACAGCCTGCACTTGCGATAAGCTACTGGTAGTGACTTGTTGGATAGTCGCAAAGGCATTCTCTAACGTCTGACACTGATGTAGCGCAACATCATCACTCAATTTCGCAGCTTTTAGGTGTTGTTCAATCTGCGGACCATCTTCACCAATAAACAAAACTTGGCTCACATATTGATTGATAAAAGGCGTTAATTCACCAAACTGTTGCCCTTTGCCTTGCCCGCCTAAGATCAATAATAGCTTACCGTCTTTCGGCGCATAGACTGCGCCCAAGCCTTCGATAGCGGCCATGGTCGAACCAATATTGGTGCCTTTAGAATCATTGAAATAATCAATGCCAGCAAAATTAGCCACATATTGGCAGCGATGTTCAAGACCTGTGAACTGCTGTAAAGTGGTCAGCATACTCTCTAGCGGTAATCCTGCAAGCTCGCCAAGTGCCAGAGCCGCTTGCGCATTTAGTAGATTATGACGGCCTTTAATCAACAGTTTGTCTGCCGACAGTAATCGTTCTGTACCACGAGCAAGATAAGTTTGGCCTTCTGTGTCGGTAATAAGACCATACTGACCTTTATCAGGGGCATGAATACCCGTACTAATTCTCGGTAGGTTGTCTGCGACCAATGGACGAGTAAGCGCATCTTCGCGGTTAATCATTACCGACTTGGCACCTTGGAAGATACGGTGTTTGGCTTGATGGTAGCCAAGCATATCTCCATGACGATCTAAATGATCAGGCGACATATTGAGCACAGTCGCTACTTTTGCGCCCAAGTTAGTAACGGTTTCTAATTGGAAACTAGACAGCTCAAGCACCGCAAGCTCCATATCAGAATTATCTAGCAATGTTAAAGCGGGTACACCGATATTGCCGCCGACACCCACGTTAACGCCAGCATCTGCCGCCATTCGACCGACTAACGTAGTGACCGTACTTTTAGCATTAGAACCTGTAATCGCTACGATGGGTACGGTACACGCTTCACAGAACAGTTGAATATCGCTGACTACAGGAATATTGGCTTGACGAGCAGCAGCCACAGCGGCAGTATCAAGGGAAATACCTGGACTAATAATAATGCGTGCCGCTTGCTGCAATAAATCGGCATCTATCTCACCAAACTGACGAATCTCAATCTCGGCTGGCAACTGATCGGCCAATTTAGGGGTAGCTTGAGCATCAGTGACTGCGACTTGATAGCCTTGCTTGGCCAGATAATGCGCGACTGACAATCCAGACTGTCCTAAACCTACTACGACTTGTAGACCACTACCCTTATGAAGTAAGGCTTCTGTTGCTGTATTAGTGGTCATATCTATTCCTTCTATTAAACGAGAAAAATTGCATCAAATAAGTATGCTGTATAGCGACTCTAAACGACGCCGCTAAGATATGCAGCATCTTAACGCCATCGTGCAGATTTCGGTACTGATTTTTTATGACTTTATGCTATTATTCGCCTGTTTTTATATTAAGTGGCTAATGCTATAATAGTCAGCTTGATTAATATTTATCAGTATTTTGCTGAGCACATTGCTCAAGCATTTTAGTTTAGCATGTTGTCACATTTATCGCGCTATTGTCACGCCTCTTCATCAACGATTCTTGTTGTGATAAGGGTGTATCAGACAATTTTGATAATTTGACGAGTGATATATCACCTTCTACTACAGCAAGTGATTGCTGACTCTATATATTATTGTAGGTACATCTATCTAGTTGCCTATTTTAAGCAATCTTTTAAAAAATATTTTTAGGTAATTTACTACCCTTATCATCGTATTGATTATTGATGAGCGTATTTTTGATACCAAAAAAATCAGTAGATACCTCGGTTATTAGTTAAATATCCTGGTTATTAGTTTCTCACAATTCAACACAGCAACATGACCTAGTGCATGTTGAAGTAAAAGAAAAATGAATAGCTATTATTAGCGACGCGATCATTTTATAAATGAGTAATGATTACTTTTTTGCCTCTAACCCTATGTAGTTTACTTATGACATCTTTTATTGATAACTTGCGTGACGAGTGGTTTTCCAATGTTCGCGGTGACGTTTTATCGGGTTTGGTTGTAGCCCTAGCCCTTATTCCAGAAGCCATTGCTTTTTCTATTATCGCTGGTGTTGATCCAAAGGTTGGCTTATATGCCTCATTTTGTATCGCGGTAGTGATCAGTTTTGTCGGTGGTCGTCCAGGTATGATTTCGGCAGCAACTGGCGCGATGGCACTGGTCATGGTCGACTTGGTTGCTGACCACGGTCTGCAATATTTGCTTGCCGCAACTTTGCTTTGCGGTGCCATTCAGGTCGTGATGGGCATTCTAAAGCTTGGTAATCTGATGCGCTTTGTCTCCCGCTCAGTGGTGATCGGTTTCGTCAACGCTTTAGCAATATTGATTTTTGCTGCGCAATTACCAGAACTGAACCCAATGACTGAGCGTGTTGGCATGACTGTTTACATCATGACCGCAGCTGGTTTAGCGATTATTTATCTGTTTCCACTTATTCCTAAAATCGGTCGCATCGTTCCTTCACCGCTTATCTGTATTGTAGGTTTGACCGCTGTTGCAATGTATATGAACCTTGATATTCGCAACGTTGGCAGCATGGGTGATTTGCCAGATTCATTGCCAGTATTTTTGTTACCTGACATTCCATTAAACCTAAATACCTTGCTGATTATTGCACCATACTCTATCGCGCTTGCCATCGTTGGTCTTTTAGAGTCTATGATGACAGCGACAATCGTCGATGAATTGACCGATACACCAAGTGATAAAAACAAAGAGTGTCGTGGTCAAGGTATGGCTAACGTCGTATCAGGTTTCTTTGGTGGTATGGCAGGCTGTGCGATGATTGGTCAGTCAATGATCAACGTCAAATCGGGTGGTCGTACGCGTCTGTCTACTTTGATGGCCGGTGTTGTCCTTCTTATTATGGTCGTGTTCTTAAGTGAATGGGTCAGTCAAATTCCAATGGCAGCCTTGGTTGCAGTCATGATTATGGTATCGATTGGTACATTTAATTGGCAATCTATTCGCGAATTTAAGACACACCCAATGTCATTTAATATCGTTATGCTGGCGACTGTATTGACTACCGTCTTTACTCACAACTTAGCTTACGGTGTCGGCGTAGGTGTCCTGCTATCTGCCTTGGCATTTGCCAATAAAATTGGTCAGTTCTTAACCATTTTTAGTGAATATGATGACAGCAGCAACACCCGTTACTATTATGTTCAAGGGCAGGTATTCTTTGCCTCGACCACCCAGTTCTTACATAGTTTCGATACTAAAGAAGCTGTAGACAGTATTCAGATTGATGTAAGCCAGGCACATTTCTGGGATGTCAGCGCTGTTGATACCTTAGACAAGCTAGTGATGCGCTTGCAACGTGAAGGTATTGATGTCAAAGTGGTAGGACTCAACAATGCGAGTCGAACACTGATTGATCGCTTCTCTGTTCATGACCGCCGAGATATTGGCTTGTTAGACTAAGCGACACTGCTAAGTAAATCTACGCAGTTGCCATGTGACTATATTCTTAGTCTATGGCTAATGTATCGGATATTAATAGACAGTTATATTGGTAAAAGGGTTGGATGTATTTTCATACGCCAACGCTAAACTAAGATAGCAGATTTTTATTATTAAAATGATGTGGTCGTTTTATGAGTAATTTAAAACCAGATAGTGTGATTGCTTGCTTGGACTGTCCTGATCATGTTCAAGCGGTACTAGAGGCCAGTATGTGGGCTTCTATTCGCCTGCGCGCGCCTGTTGGCTTATTGCACTCGATGCCAAGTTTGCAGCAAAAAGCCGCTATTAATTATTCTGGTTGCCTCAATATTGATGACGAAAACGCTTTGCTCGAACAGTTCACATCTAAAGAACATCTGAGCAACTGTGAACTAAAAGCGCAGGGGCGACTGCTATTATCTCAAGCGACCTCGTATTGTGAGCAGCAACGTCATAAGCTAAAGACATACACATTGCATCGTCATGAGAACCTCAATCAGAGCATTGATTACGTCGATGACCAAGCACAATTGATCGTTATAGGTCATCATGTCACCTGCAAATCAACACTGAGCCAACTCATTCGAGTCAGTCACTGCCCCATTTTGGTGACACATGCACCATTTTTGCCCCCTACTACTGCTTTATTTGCGTTTGATAACAGTCCAACGTGCCATAAACTACTAAATTGGCTGTGTAAAACGCCACTGGTGCGTGCACTAACGGTTCATATTGTGATGGTTGGCAAGGAAACTTCTGATAACTGTGATGCGTTGCGTGAAGCCTACGCCAAGCTCAAACAGGCGGGCATCAAATCCAAAAAGACATTGCTTGACTGCCGTGATGTCGCGGCAGCTTTGAACTACTATCAAAACCAACATGATATCGGTTTACTTATGACTGGGGCTTTTGGCCAATCTCGTCTACGCGAATTACTACAAGGTAGCGACACTAAAAAGCTATTGGTCAGCACAGAAACCCCTTATCTACTCTTTCCTAAAGCCTAACGACATATATATAAACACGTCCAAACCCTTTATCTACCTAGGTTCAGGGGTCTGACTACTATGTTAGGCCCTGCTGCTTACCTCTATTTTCTCTCTACCTTCCCGCCATTCATCTTTGATACGCTTGCATGAAAAGGCCAAGCTAACGACCAAACTCAAGTTAGCAAATCGTCACATGAAATAAAGGGATAGCCTCCCCAAGCACTCAAAAAGTTGGTTATAATAAAGTTTTCGTTAACCAAACGCTAAAGATTGATTCACCTTTATTATGCTTGTAGCGATGGCTCTAATCGTTGCATCGTAGCCCATACTCTATGTTACTACTGTCATTACTTTTTAATGAACAACGCCAATTCTACCTCCCCCCTTGAGTAGGTTGGCACAGTTCTTGAATAACTTACAGTAAGCAAGGCAGAGATATGATGATGCACCATAGTACTTCTATCAATCTGCGGCATCACACAAATAAGGAATTTTTTATGAAGCTAATCACTGCGATCTTAAAACCGTTTAAGCTCGACGACGTGCGTGAAGCGCTTTCCGACATCGGTGTTAAAGGTGTCACTGTCACTGAAGTCAAAGGTTTCGGTCGTCAAAAAGGTCATACAGAGCTCTATCGCGGCGCAGAATACGTGGTGGACTTTTTACCTAAAGTAAAAGTCGAAGTCGCTGTGATCGACGAGATGGTTGAGCCTGCTATCGAGGCAATCACTCGTATCGCTAGCACTGGTAAGATTGGTGATGGCAAGATTTTCGTCACTGCACTTGAGCAAGTTATCCGCATCCGTACGGGTGAAACGGGACCTGACGCTATCTAAATTTGAAGACCTACCTACGGGCATAAACTTATAGGTACAGACTCTTACAGCATTTTTATCTATCGGTAATGCCGATATCTATATTATAAATTCAAGGGGGAATTTAAATGGAAAGTCAAATCTTTGAGCTCCAATATGCGCTCGATACGTTTTACTTTTTGATATGTGGTGCGTTGGTCATGTGGATGGCAGCAGGCTTCACTATGTTAGAGGCCGGACTGGTCCGATCAAAAAATACAGTCGAAATCTTAACCAAAAACGTCGCACTATTTGCAACGGCTAGTATCATGTATATGGTATGCGGCTATGCGATTATGTATGGTGGCGATCTATTCTTAAGCGGAATTGCAGGCGGTGATACGTTAGTAGAAGACGCCCTAGCAGCCTCTGCTGAAAATGGCTTCGGTGGCGACTCTGTCTACTCTGCCGCATCAGACTTTTTCTTCCAAGTAGTCTTTGTAGCGACCTGTATGTCAATCGTATCAGGTGCCGTTGCTGAACGCATGAAACTGTGGTCATTCTTATTATTCGCTGTGGTCATGACTGGTGTTATCTACCCATTAGAAGGTAGCTGGACATGGGGCGGCAACGATGTCTTTGGTTTATTCAACCTAGGCGACATGGGCTTCTCTGACTTTGCAGGCTCTGGTATTGTACATATGGCAGGTGCAGCAGCAGCTCTAGCAGGTGTATTGCTCTTAGGCTCACGTAAAGGTAAATATGGTCCTAACGGTGAGATACGTGCTATTCCTGGTGCCAACCTACCATTGGCGGCACTCGGTACACTAATCTTGTGGATGGGTTGGTTCGGTTTCAACGGTGGTTCAGTGCTCAAATTGGGCGACATCGCTAGTGCTAATGCTGTTGCAATGGTATTCTTGAACACTAATGCTGCTGCTGCTGGTGGTGCTGTCGGTGCCTTAATCTTAGCCCGTATCATCTTTGGTAAAGCGGATCTAACCATGCTCCTAAACGGTGCACTAGCTGGTCTAGTAGCCATTACTGCTGAGCCTTCAACTCCTTCTGCATTACAAGCTACTATCTTTGGTGTTATCGCCGGTATCATTGTAGTGTTATCAATCTTAGCCTTAGACAAAATCAAGATTGATGATCCAGTTGGTGCAATCTCAGTTCATGGTGTGGTCGGTCTATTTGGTTTACTAATTGTACCTATCACTAACCCAGCATCTACCTTTATCGGTCAGATCGTAGGCGCTGCAACCATCTTCGCTTGGGTATTCATTGCCAGCCTAGTAGTTTGGTCTATCATCAAGCTGGTTATCGGTCTACGTATCTCTGAAGAAGACGAGTACGAAGGTGCTGATATTGCAGAATGTGGTATGGAAGCTTACCCAGAATTTATAAGATAAGCTCCTTTCAAGTAAGCTAAAAATTGATGTCAAATGCGCTGATACTACCTACTGTAGTATCAGCGCTTATAGTTTTAGTGTTTAAAGCTCTCCCCTATTGAAGCCATAAGCTTAAATCTAAAATGTAAAAATCCCGCGAGACCTTTCGGTAACGCGGGATTTTTATGTATTAAGCTGAGACTAACTTTTTAGTTTATTTCTTTTTCCACTCTTGGCTACGAGAGAATGGGCCGATATAGCCTTTTAGCTTTAATGTGTTGCCGCTTAAGCTTGCAGTCATACGATAGTCTTTACCTTTTGCTGGATCAGTAATCGTACCACCACTATATTTACCACCACCGTCAGCTTTTAGACCTCTAATAACGGTCGTACCAACGTGCTTTTTGCCTTTCGCAGTATTGGCAGCAATAAGAGTACCGGTCAGAACACCATTTGACTCAGTGATTTTTACCGTACCTTTTGGTTCACCATCATCATATGTCTGCCAAGTAGTGTTGGCTAATGGGTCAGCGGCGAATGCCATGCTAGCAATACCAATACCAGCAACTGCTAAAGTGGCCTTTGTAAATAATTTCATAGATTGACTCCCTTCATACAATGATTACTCGAAACGTTATGTTTCTGTTGTCCTATGCTTATCCTTTGCTAGAACCTTTCATTACGAGCTTTACGGTTTCGACCTTTTTCAATGATAGTTACCTTTACAACTTATAAGCTTTTGGTTAAAGATTCGAGCGACACAAGCGATGTCTTAACTCATTATAAGCAATTTTTAGGTTTTGCCTAGTAATTTTTTTACAGTTTCTTATTTCTGTAAAAATAAAACCATATCAAAGACTTATAGGAAAGGATTGTCGATATCTTTATCTAATTGGTCATCATTTTCCTTTGACTTAGTATCATTCTTGCTATATAGATTTTTATCTGCAAATGCTTGTACGATTTTCCCCGACAGCTCATGTAGCTGTTGGGCTTGCTCGTATCCTAACTCATCAAAAGTGAGATCAATATCACCATATATAATAATCTTGTCTTTTTGATTTTCAATGACAAGATCACCAATCTGCATGCTTTGATGGTCGTTGGCGAATGGCTCAATCATTTGATTATCCTTATTATCAGTAACATTTTATTTTTTTCGAAATGAGGCTATTGTAGGGCCTTACTTTCAGCTTAAGCCTGCAATTGTGCAATTAACCACTCTAAAATAGCCCATACAAACAGCATCCACTCCGGCTCTTCTACTGGCGCCTCAGGAGTATCTGAGCTCTCACCTGCCTTCAATGGCAAGTCAAACGCTTGAGATTTGGACTGACTATCTAGCATAGGTAATACATCAATGCCAATCTCAGTGGTCAGCTCATCGATACTAATCACGTCGATGCGTTCTGACTCATCATTTGGTGCGTAATACACGCCTGCTTGATTGGTTGCTGGGATATATACCGCTTTGAAGAAGTGGCTAGGCACAAGGACACGGTTAGCGAGCTGCTTGGTCTTTTTATTGGTAAATGCCACACCTGTAATGGTATACACCTCACCGTATTGCTGCGTTAAATACCGAGTAGCAGATTCAATATTACGCCAAATGTAGCGATTATTACGTGGTGACTGCGGGGCAATATTGGCTAAACTAAAACTATCATACTGCTGGCTGCGATTGGCCATATTGGCATTGGGTGCCAAATGACCTCGATCATAGCCAGAACCTGAATAATCAGACAATGAGGCTCGTGCTGACTTTGGTAGTTTACTCTCTTCGTGGAAGCTATCTTCACGATCGATCTGCTTAGCTTGTTGTAGACGTGTGCGATCGAGATGCTCTGCTGACCAGAGCGGTGTACGCGATACCCCTGAATACATAACCGCAAAGCCATCCATGCATAGCGCTTGTGTGTCTTTTTTTAGCTTGGTATTGGTAAATTCAGGATAAACACCCCCATAAAAAGACTGGCTACACTGGGTCAAATCATCAGCGTGTGTTTGGGTAATACCCGTCGCGACAAGCAATACTGCCATCATCGCACTATTCTTACATCCGTACTTAAGCCTACTAAAACTTATCATTCAACTTTCAACCATTTATACTTGCCGTTACATACTTTCTATCCTAGCAGGCGCTTGCCAATAAAGAAAGATAGCGCGCAAGTCGTGACATTTTAAATGGTATCCGCTATACTTAGGCGTTCAAAAAACGGTGAAGTGGGTGAGTGGCTGAAACCGCACGCCTGGAAAGTGTGTATACGTTCATAGCGTATCGAGGGTTCGAATCCCTCCTTCACCGCCAATCTTATAAAATCTTAGTTTTCCCACCTTGCCCCAATCCTACTCATATATTAATCAAACCCTTTATAAATAACGCGTCTAGCGTTTTTTTTATGCCTATTATTTTCCCAATCCCACCCAACGTGACCCACCTATCACGTCGCTTGTGTTGGTCTATTCGTTGGTCTATTATTCATATAGACCGTAATTAGACCAACATTCGATCTAGATTTATGCGCCTTAGACCAACACAATTGTCTTAACGCTTTGAATGTATAGCTCGTAGGTATGAGGAACAGACCAACATGTTAAGTGATACCAAAATTCGTAAGCTTAAACCAAGTGAGAAGTGCATGCCTTTGCGGCCTGACAAGTATACTGACAAGTATGGATTACAGCTTTTTGTGCGTAGCACGGGTACAAAATCATGGATAAGCGTTTATCGCTTTGATGGTAAGCAAAAAAGTATTACTCTTGGTACTTATCCCTTCATGTCCCTATCTCAGGCCAGACAAGCCAATACTGAGATCAAAGCACTATTGGCTGACGGTATTGATCCAAAAAATAAAAAGCGGCAGGATAAGCTTGCCAATATTCATGCGCAAAAATTCAATGACTATGCGCTAGACTGGCTTGCTGAACGACAACGTAACGTCAAGCCGCGTACTTATCAGCAAGACTATAACCGTATGCATAAGGACGTGTTATCACATTTTGAAGGCATCGCTTTAAAAGATGTAAGCTTTGAAGACTGCCGATCAATGGCAGATGAGATCGAAAAGCGTGTGAACAAGAATGGTGAACCACCACGTGAGGTTACCAGACGCACTATTGATTTGGTTGCTAATGTTTTAAAGCGTGCCAAACGCGAACGTATCATTGAGCAAAACCCAATCGATGATCTAAAGGAACTCTATCCTAAAGCCAAAAGTCAGCACATGAAGCATGTTGATATCAGTGAGCTTCCTGGCCTACTACAAGCCATCGAGGGTTATCATGGTCACGACCAAACCAGACTGGGTATGAAGTTCTTAGCCTATTCATTTTGTCGCACCATTGAGTTACGTATGATGAAATGGTCACACATTGATTTTGCTAACCGTTTATGGCGTGTTGATATCGACAATCTCAAAATTGCGCGTAAGCATGTCGTACCACTATCAGATCAAATGCTCGCAGTGCTAGAAGAAATGAAAGCCATCACAGGGCAATATGAATATGTTTTCTATCACACGGGCATGCATCAGCCTTATAGTGAAGAGTTCATTAATAATGCGTTAGACATCCTTGGCTACGCTGGCAAGCAGACTGGGCACGGGTTCCGTCACATCGCTTCAACCAATTTGAACGAGCTCGGCTACATGGGCGATGCGATTGAAAAGCAGATGGCGCATGATAAGAAAAGCAGCATTCGCGCAGTGTATAACCACGCGCAACACTTAGAAGAACGCCGTAAAATCATGCAAGTCTGGGCAGATTTTTTAGATCTGCTCAGGGATAAAGGCGAGGTCGTGGATTTTCAGACAGCACGGCAGCAGATCGAAAAGTCGTTAGAAAGTAAGCAGCCTGAACCATTACAACACACTGATAAGCACGACCTCATTAAGGCATTGTTGAGCCAAGGAATTACTATAGATGAGTTACAAAGCTATGTCGATAAGCATTAGTATAAATCCTTACCATTGACATCTACATACTCCATTTCGTAAAACCGATTAATTAGTATATCAAGCATGGCTGTCTCTGACAGCCCTTGTACCTGCGCCATCTTCTCTAACCTACTTTTGGTTTTTTTCGTCAATGGTAGGTGATATGGCTTTTTTGTCTTACCTGCATTGCGATACTTCTGTTGGCTCCAACCTCGTTTCATTTTATCGATTATAATTTCTTTATTTGCACTAGTACTATAAGAATAATTAGTATTTTTTATTTTAGTATAGCTAGGGTAATCAATAAGATCTAAAGAAGCCAATATTGTGGCTTTTAATTCCTCATCTGAATCTATATTGTTGTTCACGTTTGCCATTATATTTCTACGATTTAAATAATTAAATACCCAAAATAGTATTTCTTGTCCATGGTTACTTAACCATTTAGTATAATTTTCATTTGAAATAACTTCTTTATAGATTGAAATTATATTTTTTATTAAAAATATTTTATTTTCCACTGTAGACCTATTCTCCTGCCTGTCAAAATAATAATAAATACTTTTAATAATATCTTTAGTGTCTACAATTTCTATATCATAGTCATATTCATTAATAAGGATTTTTAAAGTAAATACCTGAGCTCTCAAGTTCTCCTCGATCAACTGAAAATGCTTATTAGGCAATAAGACATGTGACATTTTCATACAAGCTTCATATGTAACTTCTTTAAAATTTTCTAATTTTGCTAACTGGGTTATTAGTTCTTCGTGTAAGTTATTTGATCTAGTACTCAGAAAAGAAACTTTACTTATCTTATCGGCAAGATAAAGTTGTAACCAAGCCACCTCTCTTTCTGACAAACATCTGATGTTTTCATCAAAGTACTTCTTATTTTCATGTATTACATTTGATACATGACCTACGCTAATATTCGACATTATTCCACCATTTTTATTTTATCACGCGTGATATTTTCATTAATAAATAGTAATAATATTGTAGATTTAAAGTGTTATTTAAGCAATATTTTAGTGATATTTTCATATCAAATATTAACCTTAAGTCTTCTATTTCAATACTCCAACCCCTAGATTAGTCTAGTTATTGCTATAATCTGATTTTTCAGGTAACTATCCCTCATCATACTCTCAGTTTATTGAGGAAAATATGAGGTAATTTTTAGGCAGGCTATATGTTTATCCTAGAGATATATGGATTTTATTGAGATGCAATAGGTTGGTATTAGAGTATCAATATACTATCAATATACTAGTAAGTACTACTGAGCTAAGAGTTACTCTCTTAGCTATCTGCATTATAAAATTACGAATGTGCGTAACCCTATGAATCAATAAACTCATAGGGAAAATCATGTCACATTTAACTTATAATCAATCCAAACTTACCAATGATGTTGATAAACTGGTCAAAAACGTATTATTTAAAAATCTTAGAGGTAAACGCTTTCAAGGTCAATTGAACGAGTTATATCGTCCATTTATGTTTATGTATTACTCTCAAGACGCTTTGACTTACTCACAAGACTCTGTAAATTACTCACAAGCTATTAACGCATTTATGAACATTACCATTACTTTAATTGGTGCTTCGTATCCTTGTGATGTTATTTGGGACTATGAGAGAAGTCAAAAAATTATTACAAAGTTATTAGAGTATAAAGATAGCATTATGAGAGAGCTTTATGATTGGCGTTACCAAGAATCTCAAAATCAAAAAGTTTTGGAGTGTTACTTTAAAAATCTGATTGAGAATAAATCAAGAGTGTTAGTTATTTTTATTGAGCTAAAGTATTTGAAAAACCAACGGTATAATCTGACTATTCACGATTTTTATAATCACATGAAAAAGCTCAGAAAACTTATCAGCAAGAAAAACGCTTGTTTTAAACACCTAACTGGTTATGCATGGGCATTAGAGCAGGGCTATAAATATGGCGGTTTCCACTGCCATTTAGTCTTAACTTATGATAATTCAAAAAGATATTCTGACTGGCATATCGCTAAAACGATAGGTGAGAAGTGGCAAGAAGTCACAGAGGGCATCGGTACTTATCATAGTTCTCACGACACTGAGACCAAATATAGTTTTGAAAAAGATGGAAAGCTAGGTGTTGGTAGAATACATCGTGATAATCCTCAGGAGGTAGAGAACGCTTTTACTGTAGCAAAGTACTTAACAAAGTCTGATAAATACGATCAAAAGCTCAAAGTGTGGTTGCCTAAGATGCAAACATTTGGACATGGTGAATTTAAGGAAAAATAGAGAATAAACACTTTGGCTTGCTTAAATATCAAAATAATTTCAGATATACAGTATCACCATGAGATGAGATAAGTAGCCATCGCTGTCTTATCCATCTATCCCTCAACGTCTAATCAAGGTCTGCTTTATAGCAGGCCTTTTTTATGCGCCACTATCAAGGAGTTACTATGAAACCTATCTGTCCCAACTGCCATTCAGCACACGTTATAGAAAATACGGATACCAGTGTGCAAAGCATGTCAGAGCATCTGTGCTCACCCAAGCTCTTAGTCAGTCTTGGTACTAGCGTCTGCAAGTACTACAAGATCAACCCCATGATCGGGATGGTTGCAGGCAGTGCCATTGCCACCGTGATTAATCTGGCACAACAAAGACTGATGCAGCCGCCACTACTTAGGGCGGCTATTATGCCGCGTTATCTATGCAGTACCTGTCAGCATAGCTTTAGCCTCTAACATTCTCATTTGTTTAACCACTCAATGATTCATGCATCAAAGCATTGAATCAGTCAAACCACTTATTTATTCAACAGTAAAAGGAAATTAATCATGGCACATTTAATCGAAACAATGGCATACGTTGGCGAAACCCCTTGGCATGGCTTAGGTAATGAGCTATCCCCCAAACAGCCGATTGAGGTCTGGGCACGCGAGGCTGGGATGGATTGGCGTATCGAATCCTCAGACGTGAGCTACATGGCAACCAATGATAAAGGGCAAAACCTGATCATGCCTTATGACAATAACAAGGTGCTGTATCGCTCAGACACGCTTGAGCCGTTATCAGTGGTGAGTCAGCGCTACCAAGAAGTACAACCAAGTGAGATTTTAGAGTTTTATCGGGATCTGACAGAGCAAGCTGACTTTGAGCTAGAGACCGCAGGGGTACTTAAAGAAGGACGTAAGTTCTGGGCACTCGCACGTACAGGTCAATCAGCAACGCTACGTGGCGGTGATGTCAGTCATGGCTATCTGCTGCTAGCAACCGCTTGTGATGGCACGCTTGCTACTACAGCACAGTTCACCAATATTCGCGTTGTGTGTAATAACACCTTAGCGATCAGCCTTGCGAACGGCAATGGCGGCGTGGTGAAAGTACCGCATAGCACGACCTTTGATGCCGAAAAGGTCAAGCAGCAATTGGGCGTCTCCGTCAGCCAATGGGATGCGTTTAACTATGAGATGAAGCAATTAACTAATAGACGCGTCACTCAAGCAGAAGCAGCCAACTACCTAAATCGTGTGTTTAATGATGTTAAAGATGATGGCCTGATTCTGTTTAATACGGCTAAGAAAGAAAAAGATGCGGTTCCAAATGCAAAAGCCATGAATCAGGTGATGAGTATGTTTAACGGTCAAGGTCGCGGTGCGGATCTGGCATCAGCAAAAGATACGGCTTATGGGTTGTTAAATGCGATGACAGAATTTGTTGATCATGAACGCCGTGCGATGTCGCAAGACCATCGCCTTGACTCAGCATGGTTTGGGGCTGGGGCTAAACTTAAAGATAGAAGCCTCGACGAAGCACTACGCTTGATTGCCTAATCGCTTAGCCACTCTACTTATCTCTTAAATCAACCACGCCTTTGCGCGTGGTTTTTTTATGCCATTAATTAAGCAAGGCATATGCGCATCTCACTAAGAATAAATCTATTAAAGGAGTTCACCATGAACCTGATCGCATTAAATAACATAACCACGACTCAGTTAAAACCCAAACGTTCAGTCATGACAGCTAAAGCGTCTCGAACTGCTAAGTCTAAAACCAAGGACAATTCAGTAGGAGTCATGCTAAAGCAAAATAAAACGGTTGATAAACCGGTTCAAGCAAAGACATCAACCACCGCTAAGCGTTTGGTCAATACCAAAAACCTAAGCCGTGAAGACTGGCTTGAGGTACGCAAGCAAGGCATTGGCAGCTCTGATGCTGCTGCCGCTTGTGGTATCCATCCTTACTTGTCCATGCTTGAGCTATGGATGATCAAAACAGGACGCATGAACTCAAACATTGATGCCAGTAGTAATAACGGCATCGAGGGCTACTCGCCCCTTTACTGGGGCAATACGCTTGAACCCATGGTTGCTAAATACTATCAAGAGCATACAGGCAATAAAGTACGTCGCGTCAATGCTGTCTTGCAGCACCCTGATCCTGATAACGCCTTTATGCTGGCGAATTTAGACTATGCTATTACAGGTAATGATGAGGTACAGATTTTAGAGTGTAAAACCGCTGGTGAACATGGTGTCAAGCTGTGGCGTGATGGCGTACCCCTCTATGTGACTTGCCAAGTTCAGCATCAACTAGCGGTGACTGGTAAACAAGCTGCCCATATCTGCGTACTGCTGTGTGGACATGAAGCCAAGATTTATAAGGTTGAGCGTGACGAGCGCTTAATTGAGTCCATCACTGAGCACGAGCGTCTATTCTGGCAATACGTGGAAACCGACACGCCACCAACCCCTGACCATTCTGAATCTGCTGCTCGGGCATTAAAGCAGCTGTATCCAACCGCTAAGCCATCAAGCAAGGTTGATCTAACGGATGATGATGGTGCCAATAAGTTATTTGAGCAGTTGCTTAGCTACCGTGACTATATGCAAGAGCTAGAAGAGCGTCATAATCAGGTCAAGCATCAGCTGCAAACGCTAATTGCCGATAATGAAGTCGCTGTGTTTGATAAAGGCGCGATCTCGTGGAAGCGCTCTAAAGACAGTGTTGGCCTTGATAGCAAAGCCGTTATCAAGGCGCATCCTGAATTGCTTAAACAGTTTAATAAAACCAAGCAAGGTAGCAGACGCTTCGTTGTCTTAGATGACTGAACTAAAAAGCACTTAATCATCAACGCACAACAACTAACCATTTCAAGCGCATAACCACCCACCCCTAAAAGGTGGGCTTTTTTATGGCTAATCAAAACATATAAGGAATATCACCATGATTAAAGGTCTCACTATAACTCCGCCAGTCTTAGGTCGTATCAGTATTGGCCGTATCATTGAAAAAGACGGCAAGCGTCTGCCTGCTAAAGACGATCAATTCACGATTACCAGCCAAATCCAAAATAAGGAAGGCTGGATCAACCATCCACTTGATGAAAAGCTACGTGGAAATAATGACGGTAAGCTCAGACAAATACCCGTACGCATGCTGTTTAATGACCCTGAGCTGAATTTACGCGCAGAATACACGCTATTTGATAGACAAACGGGTCGGCCACTATGCGTGGGTGACGGTGAGCAATGCCAACGTCGAACCAATAATGGTGTTGAGCAACTGCCTTGCCCATCCCCTGATCGTTGTCCACTGGCACAAGGCGGTGCTTGTAAGCCTTATGGTCGTCTGTACGTTAATCTGAGTGAGGACGATGAGCTGGGCACGTTTATCTTTCGAACGACTGGCTTTAATAGTATCCGTACCTTGGCAGCACGCTTGAGCTACTTTGCAGCGGTATCAGGCAATAAGCTGTCATGCTTGCCATTGCAACTCACACTCCGAGGTAAAAGCACGACGCAAAGCTATCGGACGCCAATTTACTTTGTGGACTTAACACTACGTGATGATGTGACACTGAAGCAGGCGGTACAAGATGCACAGGCAATTGATAAAGAGCTTGGCGAACATGGCTTTGACCAAGCGGCATTAGAGGAAGCTGCCAAACAGGGTTATGTGAATTCATGCTTTGAGGTTGATAACGATAATCTACTCGATGTGGCTGAAGAGTTTTATCCCGTAGAGACAGATGAGGCTAATAGTAATCATCAAGGAGGGTCACAAAATGGTATGGCTCCCTACAATGTCGGTAATATTGAAAGAAGTCTAAGAGAGAGTGTTACAGCTATAAGTTAAAGCAGTAGTAAGGATATACGGCATAAAAAAGGAGCTGATTATTCAGCTCCTTTTTTTATTGCATCATCTAAGACTAGCCGCTGGACTGCATAGGATGCCGTAAAAAAATATGGGACTCCGTAAATGTATGAGAAGAAAGATTCTCATTAACTTACAAAGGAGATAATCATGCAAATCTTAGATCCGAATACACAACAAAATGCATCAACAGCTAGCACTTTACAGATACCTCGCATGATACCGCTCAAGCAGGTAATGCATTATACAGCGCTTAGCAGTACTACGATTTATGAGATGGTCAATAAAAAATCTGATCGTTACGATCCAACATTCCCTGTTCAAGTAAAGCTATCAAAGGGACGTGTAGCATGGGTAGAAAGCGAAGTGGCTGATTGGATTGAGAGCAAGATGGCTGATCGGATTCACTGATCAAGGATAGAAAATAAGCCGCACTACGCGGCTTATTTTTTTGTCTTCTTTTTAATCCCATATTTTAGTAGCATGCTATATAGAACATAGCTGTAATTATGAGTATAAAACGAGCAGACACGGACTTTTACTATGGATTTAAGACAAGAAATGGCCTTAGATATTGCTGCTGCATTGTCTAAAAGCCACTCAAAAAAAATTACCAAGCAGACTATCAGATATATGCAAAGTTTCGATACTGCTCTAGATATGGGCTATCTCAGAAATTTATGGGATGATGTCTGCTATCAACGTCAAAAAGAGCAAGCCCCTTTCTGGAGTTACTATGACGATATGATTCTACAGTCTGTCTCATCAAAGCTTGAAAAACTCAGTCAGCATGAGATCTATGCTATATGGCTACAAGATCCTAATTTATACTATCAATTAGACGATATAGACATTGGCAAAGAGCATATAGATAAAAGCCCACCTTACTGCGTAGATGATATATCACGATACATCATGAACGAATATATTTACAGAGAGGCAGAGAGCTGGCGGAATGACAGACTTAGACAACTACTAGGTTACTTTTAAAGTATTCTAGGTAGCCAAACCTAGCTAGGTTTAGCTATTCTTAGCTGTTTTTAGCTATTCTTAGCTATTTGGAAGATGCCAAGACCAACCTTCAGAAACGACTAAACCATCACGGCGCATCTTCTGCAATAGATTACGCACCTTATTTTTACGCTGCTTATCATCTAGTACTTGTGGCAACTTATTAGCCAGCATCTTATCAAAGTCAGCTAGTCTACCTCGTTCAAACGTCTTGAGGTACCCTATAATCAAGCTTTGATAATGCATGTCATCTAAGCCGCGCATCTGCATATACTCCGCCTGCTGCTCAGTATGCTTGGCAACATCAGCGGCGATAATATAGCTATTTTTGCGCCCTTCTATCAATGACTTTTTACGTAGCGTATCAGCTTCGTTTTCAGTGATCGCCTGCCCCTTTTGCACTTTATCAAGCGCTATAATATCGTGTAGTGTGAGATTATCTACGCTTGCTAACTGCTTGGCGTACTCTTGATCAAGCACTTTACCTGTAAACTTCACGCCTACTCTTTCACGGGTTAAGTCATAATCTGGCAATGGGAAAAAACGCTTAGACTGAATCTGATACATTTTTTTGATACCGCTACCGATGGTGTCCATCATGTTTAGACTGACCATGGCGTTAACCAAAAATGGATTACGATAGCTCGCTTCAGGCGCATCTTGTAGCAAGACGTTCTCGATAGTCTTAGGAATAAACTCCCCACTGTTTTGAAAAATCAGTGTTGAGTCTTCTTTTTCAACTACAGTAATACGTCCGCCCAGACGATAGTCTTGATGACCAATAGCATTACTTAATGCTTCACGGATGATATAGGGATCATACTGCTGCACCTCTTCAGGAAACAGCGTACCAGCAGGCATGTAGCGGTAATTGAGATTGCGAATTTTGTTATATACCTCGTCTAAGGCTAACAAAAACGGTGGTTCAAAATGTTGATAGTCTTTTTCAATACCATCAACGCCCTTTAGAATCCAAGTGATATGCGCTTGCGCTGGGCTCAAAAAATACGTGGACTCATAACGCCCCAATAAAATAATCGCTGTATTAGTGATCTGACCACGAATGGTAATTTTAGCTTTATTCAAAAAGGTAATGTCATCCCATTCTTGAATATCTTCAACCAAACGTTTGTTTTTATCAGCAAAGACTTGTCTAGCAACAGCAATGGCTTTAGGATCAAGGTCGTCAAGCGTTGCCTCATGGCAAATCTCGGCACTCCAGTCATCCGCTCGATTTTGCCACAGCTTACGGCTTTGATCAGGATAATGCTTAAGTGGTTTTGTGAAGCTACCAATACGAATATAAGGCTCATGTAAAAAGCTAATGGGCATATCTGTGGCTGCTGGAATTTCGAACAGCACCACCGCTTTACCATCAATCTGTAACTCATGAATTGTGAAATGAATTTTAGGACTTAAACGGCTAACCAACCAATGCTCTAAGTCTTCGTTGCCTTTGGCTTTTTTTGTCTTTGGGCTGAAGCTTGTACCAACGATATTATGCGTGCCATCCTCTACGCCAAACACTAAATAGCCAAATTTCTTGCCAGACAAACAAGCACCATTGGCAAGCGCAGATATACGCTTACCAATCTCATCAGAGCTATGAAAGTTATGCTTAAACTCAAGCCACTCTTGTTCGGTGGGCTGTTGAGTTAGACTTAGGATAAGGCTTTGATAGTGATCGGGCATAGTAAGATACTATATCTAGTTAAAGAAAGGGTGTATTGCGTCTATTTGAGCGGTATGATCTACTTATTTAGTTTAAACTAATTTGTCCATTTTCCAAATAGTCATTTATAAAACTGAATATAAAAAGTCTCAAACATAGCTGGAATGACCCATACAAAAAAACCTCACTTACAAGTGAGGTTTTAAATAACTACCTGCAAGACCATTATTTTTTTGTGTCACTACTACTGAATGTACCAAGTGGCCTACCTTTTGGGAAGTCTTGATCTGTCAAACCTTGCTTACCCATTTCTTGAATCTCATCATTTTCTTTTTGTTGATCAGCATCATTTAGTTCTTCAGCATCATCGTCATGATCGTTACCATATGGGTTACCCATCATACTTTCCTTACATTCATTAAGTAAGAAAATAGTATCGAACGATTAATTCATTCTTTCAAGTAAATTTTCAATATTTTGTCTGGGCATGTAGATCATTATGCACTTCAATACTTTTCCAAAATAACATATTAAATTAGGGGCTGTAGTAGATAAGCACTATGCTAGACTACTTTTATGGAGATAACCCATTGTAAACTAAGTAAAAAATTACAGCGAAGGCTATTAGAGTTTTTCACGGCTGAAGTAACTGCTAGAACAGCCGCAGATTTGCTTAATATCCAGCCTAACAGTGCTGCACTTTTTTATCATAAAATTAGACTTGTTATAGATCATCATCTCTCATTACAAGCTGATGAGCTTTTTGATGGCGAAGTCGAATTAGATGAAAGCTACTTTGGCGGCGTACGCAAAGGCAAAAGAGGTCGCGGAGCTGCTGGTAAAACAGCCGTGTTTGGTATCCTAAAACGACATGGTAAGGTTTATACCATTGTCGTAGCAGACACCAAACAAACCACCCTAATGCCTGTCATCAAGCGTAAAATCAAGCCTGACAGCTTTGTTTATACTGATAGCTATCGAAGTTATAATGCATTAGATGTGAGCGAATTCAAACATTTCAGAGTAAATCACTCTAAAGAGTTTATTTGTGGTAAAAACAATCACATCAACGGCATTGAGAACTTTTGGAATCAGTCTAAACGAACGTTCAGAAAATATAATGGAATTGATAAGAAGAATTTCCATTTATTTTTAAAAGAGTGCGAGTTTAGATTTAACTATGGGTCACCATCTAATCAGCTTAAAACGCTGAAAAAATGGTGTGATATTTAATCCTTATCTACTACAGCCCCTTAAATTATCTAGCTCTAAACTTCACTCATTCAAATAAAGCTCAGCCATCTCATCAAGCCTAGCTTTCACCTCTTTCCAGTTTGGCATTACCTGCGTTAATAAGCGCCAAAAGTGCTCACTATGATTATGCTCAGCAATATGACAGAGCTCATGGAGTATCACGTAATCGATGCATTCCTTTGGTGCTTTAACCAAATGCGGATTAAGTATTAGATTACCTTTAGTAGAGCAACTTCCCCACTGCTTTTTCATGTTCATTAATTTTATTGAAGGACTATTTTTAACCCATGAAGCCTTATATATCAAGGCTTCAAGCCTCTCTCTAGAGATCGACCTAAATTTATTTCTATACCATTCATCAATAAGACGTTTAACTAAGACAGCTCGTTCTTCAGCGTCCAACTCAGAATCACTTTGAGACAACTCTACGTTTAATTTACCGCGACTAAGCCTCACCCTGCTATGTATCTCATCGGCAGTTTCTGTACTGGTTATCACTTTTAGTACGTAACGACGACCCAGATAAAATTGGGTTTCGCCGCTGACATAGCGCTTGGGTAATACATGATCTTGTTGCTTGGCAAAGTCTTGTAGGCTTTGCCATATCCAGCGAGCACGTTTCATGAGTGCATCATAAATCAACTCATCGGTAGCATCGACAGGTGCGGTGGCAACCACACGCTGATCAGGGTGTACTTTGATAACCACTTTTCGAGGCTTGGTCTTTTTAGCAATCAGCTTGTCGCTTTCAGGTTTCTTTATCTTCTCTTTATAAGTTACTTCTTTACGCACGACTTCATAGTCAATCTTATATTGACCATAATAAAATACGCCATTCTCAGTCATTACCTACTACCCTCTTGCTGCTCTTAGGCTACTTGTCTCTTGAAAGTCCAAGACGGGTAATCTTTAGCACTTCCTCGATGAGCTGTTGCGCTTTGTCGATACCCAAATCCATAAATAACATCGGTAGCAATTTGACACTAATAGCATTTTCGATCTCTGCTGGGTTAATAGAATACTCAGCCACTGCTGTCTTAACGATACTATCAATCTCAAAGGCGTAAGCGACCAGCTTGTCATTATCTAGCTCTTTATCCGCTAAGAAATCAATATCAAATAAGTGTTTAAACAAACCAAAGTACGCCTGAGCATGTTTGTTCAATTTACCACTATCATCGATAAACTCATTTGGTATATCAGCGACATCACGGTCTTTGACAGCTTGCTCAAAGTCAGCAAACATCATGTATTGTTTCACTGGTGCATCAAACATAGCTTTGGCATCCGCAATCGCTTGCTTGAGCAATTTAGAGAAATACTCTTGGGCATAAGGATCATCAGCAAGATCTTGCTCAATCATCTTAGTGACACGACCAGTGATTTTATCGGTTTGGTTGCGCGCTTCATCATCGCTTAATTCTTCAGGCTTAACATCCTTACCTAAGTTGCCAACCAAGTAAGCACCTTTTGCCTCACGAACTTCAAGCCCTGCAATGTGCTTATCAAGTAAGCTGCGAATATCTGCTTCATACTCATCATAATCGACGGTTTCATCAGCATCTTCGCGTACTTGCTTACGTAGGTTGATAAAGGCTTTTAGATCGGCTTTATAACGATCACGTTTACTATCAAACGACTTATCTTCAAAGAAAGACGCCGATTGCAGCGCAATTTTCATCGCGTTAGAAAACGTAGTCAAAGCTGCATAGAAGTCATCACGCTCTTTAAGCTTAGTATCGACTACTCTGCCATCGATTTCCTGCATCTTTGGTGCAAGTACTTGTCTTAACGCTTGCCCGTCCTGTTTATTCTTCACCGATGAGAAGATAGCCCACAGCTCGCTATGCAGTCTGGGTAACTGCTTATACTCGGTATCCATTGCGTTATACAGACCTTTGAGGTCTTCAATATCAAAGCCTCCTTGCGTACGTTCTGCTAAGTCTTGGTATTTCTCAATGGTGATATCCAGCTCTTTTAAGATGCCACGATAATCAATCAGATAACCAAAGCGTTTCTTCTCATGCAAGCGGTTCACCCGCGCAATCGCCTGAATCAAGTTATGCTGCTTTAGCGGTTTATCGATATACAGTACGGTGTTCTTTGGCTCATCAAAGCCCGTTAGTAGCTTATCGACAACGATCATAATGTCAGGACCATCATCCTGACTAAAAGCTTCTATGATGGCTTTGGTATAGACTTTTTCGTCACCGCCATACTGATTGGCAACATTGGCTTGCCACCAATTCTGGACTATGTCTTTTGACTCGCCATCGACGGTATCATGACCCTCACGGGTATCAGGTGGCGACATGGCAACTACTGAGGTCACTTTGCCAATCTTATCTAACGCCATCTTATAACGGATAGCAGAGGCTTTAGAGTCACAGGCCAGTTGACCTTTAAGGTGCTGCTGTTTAAAGTTTTGAAAGTGATCAGAGATGTCATGAGCGATCAGCTCAATACGACCTTCAACCTGATAGATTTGACCTTTTTGTGAGAACTTACGTTTTAGATCCGTTTTTTGATCATCAGTAAGCTTTTGGGTAATACGGTCAAACCAAGCATCAATGGCTTGGTCATTGGTATTAAGCTCAGGGATACGCTCTTCGTATAACAGTGGCGTGACCGTTTTGTCTTTGACCGCTTGCTGCATGGTGTACGAGTGAATGATGCTACCGAATTTATTCTCAGTCTTATCATCCTTTAGCAATGGCGTACCCGTAAAGGCAATAAAAGCAGCGTTTGGCAAGGCTTGCGCCATACGGATATTATTCTCACCGTTTTGGCTACGGTGACCTTCATCGACCATAACGATGATGTTTGGGCTGTCGTTATAACATTCATCATACTTAACGGCTGAACCAAACTTATTAATAATAGAGAAGATAACACGCTCATTACCGTGCCCAATCTGCTGCGCTAAGCGGCGACCAGAAGTTGCCATCGCATCCATTTTGTCGCGATCACTAAGTACACCACCAGAAGCAAAGGTTTTACTAAGCTGAGTTTCCAGATCAACACGGTCAGTGACGACAATGACTCGGCATTTCGCGAGCTCCTCTAACCAAATAAGTGCTTTGGAGAAGAAAACCATCGTAAAGGACTTGCCGCTACCTGTGGTATGCCAAATGACACCGCCCTCACGACTGCCCTTTTCATCAAAGGTACTGATACGATCAATCAGGGCTTTTATACCAAAGACTTGCTGATAACGAGCAACAATTTTGCCCACCTTTTTATCAAACAAGGTAAACATGCGCGTCATTTCGAGTAGGCGCTGTGGCTGCAAAAGGCTGATGATTAAACGGTCTTGGTCGGTGACGACTAGATCACCACCATCAACTAATGACTGATATTCCTCTTTAATAGAGGTAGGACGATCACCAAACAAGTTATCAATCTGCTCATCACTGAGCGCTTGGTTTTTTAAACGATGAAACTCAAGCTCAGAGATTTCTTCTTCAACCCATTTTGCCCAAAACTTCTCAGGCGTACCGCAGGTGGCATACAGACCGTCATTACCATTGACCGCTAGTAATAACTGGCTATAGGCAAATAGATGCGGAATTTCTTTTGGCTTTTGATTACGAATATGCTGGGACACCGCTTGGGCATTGGTCGATTGCCACTCTCTACTAGAGTCAGGGCGTTTGGCTTCGATCACTGCCAGCGGTAGACCGTTCACGAAGCAGACGATATCAGGTCTACGACTACTCGTACCCTCGCTATTGAGTACCACCAGCTCTTCGGTCACGTGAAAGCTATTATTATCGATGTTATTCCAATCTATCAGAGCGATGGTCTGCGCGGTCTTTTTGCCATCGATAAACTCGGTCACGGTCACGCCATAAAGCATGGCGTTATATAGCGCTTCGTTTGCAGCCTGCAAGCCTAAGTTCATGGCAGGGTTTAGCTCGTGCATGATTTTATCAATGGCGCTGTCTGATAAAGGATGTAGCTTGCCCTCAAACATAAAGATCTGTTTCGCTAAAAACGCACGCATAATAGGTAGTAATACGACTTGGTCAGTGGCCTTATTTGAAGCCACTTTTGAGCGCATGGCACTGCATTGGCTGGGCGGAATAAACTCATAGCCAAGTGTGGTAAGTAGCGTTAAGGCAGGAATCTTTGAGCTAAACTCTTCGGCGAAGTTAATCGTGTTATTAGACATTATGCTACCCATTGTCTCAATGCATTTATAGCAACTGGCGCAAAGGCTTCAAGTTTGCCATTTTTTGGCTGTGTCAAATCATCAATCACCATTTGGATTAAGTCGCTATCATCTATAACATCATCAGGGTCGATGCCACCTCCTAATAATAATGCTTGCACAAACTGTCTTCTTTGCTCAACCAAAGATTTATTGTCATTACCCAAATTTAATACGCGAACAGTTTCTTTGGCCTTAGCAGTTTTGCCTTCCACTCTACCACTTAACTTAAATTCTAAGTCTGTCTCACATTCAATCTCAAAAGGCGTAAGTGGCAATGGCTGCGAACCATGTGCATTATCGCATTGCTTAGGCGTCCTACAGCTGGCAACAATATTGGTATAATCAAGGCTTCTATTTGGCGCTATGCGCCTAGCGATGACATGTTCATTCATGCAGTCTTTGCCATTACCTGAAATGGGTTTGCAACAGTATGCGCAGAGATAAAACTGTTCTGTTGCACAAGCAAGTCGAATATCTTCTCTTTCTACTTTACTTAAGTTATCGTAATTACCATGAGGGTTTGCTCGCTTCCATCGAGTAAGGCTTTGTGGCTCAGACCCTGCTTGCTTAGTTATTTTTCGCAATTTGCAACTCCTTCTTACGAAGTAGTAACCTTGCTTTAGCAAGCTCCATGTTTCCTGATGGCAGTTCAGTTTCTAACATTTGCAGCAGGGTTTTAGCAGTGACAATATCAGCATCCTGAATTGCATCTAATAGATTGCCAAGCTTTTCGTTAATGTCATGATCACGAATATCGGTATCCATTACTTCTAACAAGACGGTATTAACGTCTTCACCGTATAAAGGGGGCAAGGCGGTGATATCACCATCGTTTAAAAGGTAAACCAAAATATCTTTTTGATCACTAATAACCAAAGGCGAATGGGTGCTTAGTATGATCTGACAATTGGGGAAAGTAGCCGTGAAGCGCGGCACTAAGTTACGCTGCCAACTTGGGTGCAAGTGCATGTCGACTTCATCAATTAAGATAATACCATCCCCTTGCAGAGGATCATCAAGAGCAGGATTCATCATCGCTAAACGACGGGCAATATCACCTACCAATGCCATCAATGACTTCTCTCCTTGTGAGAGCTGCATGACATTGAGTGACCTGCCATCTTTATCGACCGCCATATGCAGGCGCGGCTTACGCTGAACGCGAATGTTACTTAGGTTAGGCATAAAAGCTGTGATAGCTTCTCTAACGGCGTTTAGTTGTTTGTCATGGTGCCTCATTTCTATTTTTTTTAAATATGCTGCCGCCTTGTTAATATTTTCAAATCTGTGCAAAATTTCTTTTTTATCTAAGCTGTCAATATCTTTCTCAAGTGTACCCACTAAACTATCTGCTCTTGAAAAAATATCTGAGCTTTGATTCAAGATGAGTTCATATCTTCTAGCCTCTTCCTCATTCTCAATATCTTCGCGCTCACGGAACCATTCAAAGAATCGCCGAAAGTCTACGCCTTGATTGAGCGCACTGTCATAGCCGTCTATCTGATCAAAATTGTGCTTGCTTCTTATCTTTAACGGAATGTCCAAGACTGAGCGTTCAACAGGGTAATAAGCGATCAGTGGCAGGCTGGCACTGTCATTATCGGTGAGCTTCTGACGGTAATTATCTACCAGCTTAGAAAGTTGACTTAGATTGCTAGACCTCTCACTTTTACGCCCTTTTCGTACTTTTACGAGCGTCCATTGGTACAATGAAAATGATATCTCACTATCTGTTTTAATATCATCAGACAAATATAATGAAATACCAGCAGCTGACGCATTGTCGATGATATTCAGCTCATCGATGGTCGTGCCATTACCTTTTTCAGTGCGCAAGCGTGCAACGAACCAGCTTAAAGAAGTTGCTAATGCGTTTAGTATGGAAGTCTTACCAGCACCGTTATTACCAATGAATACCGTGACATTCGACTGATTACTCTCAGTTGGGGCAAAGTCTATTTCAAGGTTTTCAAAGCGTCCTAGATTATTTAACGTGAGTTTTTTTATGTCCATGAGTATATCCAGTCGCTTTCTTATGTGATCGATCTATAAAGAGCCTTATACCTTGTCAGTATAGCAGTGCGCTACGGTTTGTCGCTACAATGAAGCGTGACGTCTTTTTTTGCTTTAAAAAAGGCAATAAAAAACCGCCATGATTGCTCGTTACCCAAAGGGTATGAAGCATGGCAGTTATATTGAATAAAGCACAATACGTAGAAACAAGCGTTATTCATCTTTCTATTTGGGAAAAAATTTACTTGGATTTAATCCAATCAATTTGTGTTTTACATCAATAAATTCTATATCGGACAATGGGACATCCTTATAAGAAATGCTCTTTTCTTCATCTTTTTTTCCTGTCAATTTTGAATATCTTTCTACATCGACAGTGTCATTACTAAAGTTTATTTTAGATATAACAAAATAAAAATTGTGCTCTTTTGCTCCCATCTTTTGATATGTAACTGACATTCCAGTTTCTAATCTATCGAATAAATTTTGTTTCATATTCATCTCCATTCAAGTATTTATTAAGTTATTTATATACATTTTTATCAAAACGCTCAGTATCAATAAGCTAAGTTTAGGATCTAGCCTACATATAACACCTATTCATAAATCATGACTCATGTCTTGCCCGTCAAAAGTTGATGATGCGACGTGTATCTATACTTTCGCTCGATATCTGTAAGTATCAATACATATGCATGAAGTGAGTTTCGTACACATTATAAATTTGCGTCATAGCAAGGTAGGTAAGTTCGATATACCGAGTGCCAAGAGGCTTTGTTCTGATAAATGTTCAAGGTTGTCAAATATCCAGTTGATAAAATCTGCGCCTGCTAGTACCGTTACATCATGCAACTCTGCAAAATCGGTATTTTTAAATTCCGCCGTTGTGATGAGAACTCTATCAATGTGCGTATAGTCATCTTCATTAATCTCGTACTCTGATACTTGTCTGATACCATGTTTGCCTGTTGTACCCTCATGATGTTTTACTTGGACAAAAATGCCTTCTGTTTTATCTGAAAACTCCGATAGACGTGTGGCAATGATATCCACATCTTGTATGCCCGATTTTTCATTTTTTGCAGGTATACGAGCTTTGTAGCCTTTGGCTTCTAAAATTTCTTTAATCAGCTGCTCAAGACCGATACCACCAGATTGTAGATTGATGCCTTTATTATTGCGTAATCTCGCCAGCAGCTGCGCTTTAAATTTCTCCGTGTTTTCTTGTAGTTTCAGCTCTTGTTCGTTATTCCAAGTATATAGCTTGTCATTTTTAATAGACTCAATATGCTTATACAGCTCTTCTGAAAATTCATTTAGATCACAAATAGTCGTGCGAATTTTCAGCCGATTTTGCAATGCCGTTGATAGACTGCTTCTAGGAATAAAGTAGCCTTCCTTATGCTTTAAATAGCTAACGGCGATTCTATTTTCCCCATATTGAAGGCCTTCTGTAATTGGATAGTGGCTTTTGTGCCCTACCACTTCAGCAATAGCGATCGTGCCAGAAAAAGGAACAATCACATAGTCGCCCTGCTTAAGATTAAAATAACGCTTTATTTGGTTGGTTTGTCGCCCTCTATCGATGCCTTGAAACCCTTTCTCAATTAAATCTTTGACTGTCTCAAATTGAGAAAAATTAACACTCGCCCAACCATAGCCAATCTGACTATTTTTAATAAGTTTGGGACTTCTGACCATCACAAAATTAACTTGAGCCATTTACCAATTTCCTTTTAGGTGAGATATAAAAACCAATCATGTTATATATGTTTGTTGATGTTCAACGATCAATCTACGCTTACTCTTCAATAACTGCTAGGCTACAAGCGCTAATAGCCAGTGTGATGAGTAACGATTAGGCGGGTTGATGCTAGGATTAGTCATACCAGTATTGCGTAAGAAGTGTGGAGCTAGTCACGACATTTTTTATAATTTGATGCATTGTCATCCCAGTCGGCTTTAATACTCACACTCTTATCAGATATATATTTATAATTTATTGTGTGTATGACTGGGTGAGCTTCATAATAAAAAGCGCCTATGACATTCAATTCATTCGAAGATATAGGATCTACTTTGATAACGTCGAATCGTTGAGTGCCATTTGAAGAACCTTTGCTATCACTTAAAAAGGCCGGCTCACGAATTGCTTTAGGGAGATCGCAGTCTCCCCAAGAGCCTTGATAGTTTTTAGGAATAATACTAGATTGTTTTGAATAGACATAAGAGCCGTTAAACGCCCTTTCAGTAGACGTGCAGTTGCTTAAGTTCTTTAACTGAATTTCATTGGGTGAAAATCTCGTTTCAATTTGGCAACCTAAGTTAGACTGATAGTCTAGATAACCACTCTCTGGTACCGTAAAAATAACAGTGCTACCATCTTGAATGGGCTTAGCTTTACTAGCGATAACAAAGCTAGCGTCGCCAATCATATTGGCAAGAAACAGCTCGTAGTGTTTAGCACCTTCATATTCAAAACTGCTTAGGTGTACTCTTTTATTAGTGCCGCTGACATAGGTGCCTTCTGCTACAGGAGCAGCCATAGCCGTTAAAGGTAGTATGAAAAATAGCACTAAAGCTTGTTTTAACATTAAATGACGCCTTTTTAAGATTCACTTTTCTTAATAGTAGTTCACTGGTTCGTACAACGCACCTCTACTCTTCTGTCAAATCGAGACATAGCGTTTGTTCGGTCTTATCGATTGTAACTGATACTGTCATAAAAAAGGCAACAAAAAACCGCCAAGGTTGCGCGTTACCCAAAGGGCGTAGCGTGGCGGTTATGTTGAATATAGATTAGTTGGTAATTATTATAGTGTCAATTTGCTTTGATAGAAAATAAAGAGCAAAAGCTCAAAAATATTAGCCTCGATATCTGAATGCTTTAAAAGGTGGGAAATATGCGAGTCATGGGACGATGATCTTTAAGACTGCATTCGCGCCTTCACTCAAGCGTAGCTTTCGTCTTGTACTCGGATAGAGCAGTACTCTATTAAATCCTCGCTCACCCTCGGCAAAGAATCTTTTTTGTAGGCTATTTTTTCGTAAGCTGGTTTTTTACCCCAACTTACATATCTATAAGTCATATCTTGTTCTTAATTCTTTGATATCGCTATCAATTCTATTTAAAACGTTCTCCCATAGTTCTGGCTGATCTTCCATAAACTTCTGATAAGTTAATTGAGTTTCTTCGTTTGCTAAATCAGATGCAGATGCACCATGTTCACTTTCAATACTTGAAAACTCCGACCATCTTTCCATAATATCAATAGTATTAATCTTATCGATTTTTATAAACTCTTCATTCCATGTCTCAAAAACTTCTAATAAGCTATTCGATAAGTATATGTAGTTTTCATTAATAGTATTTCTAATGCTTATCATAATAGAGGTGCTAGCATCATTTAGAGGTAGCCCATTTTCTGGGTCATGAACAAACTCCTTAATAGATAATAAATAGTTTCTTTTCAAATTTGCTAATTTTATATATGCATCCATTTTTGACGAGAAGAACTTAGCATAAGTATCCTGAGCGATAGAGTGGTTTACATGGTCTTTATTTAACAATTTCTGATGTTGGTGTTTTAACTCATCTAATTGTTTTTGCATTTCTGCATTTTCTTTTCTTGCCTCACTGTCTATTGTGGCTTTCTCTCCAATTTTTTTAAGCTCTATCTCAGCATTTTCTAGACGATCTATTCTCTTTGACCAAACACCTCCTAGCCAGCTTGATAGACCAAGGACTACTACTGCTATACTAATCCCACTGGTTATTAAAGAAGTTATAATACTTGTAAAAATTTCGTTCACTATTTGACTCCTTTAAATATTATATTAGTTTATAGGCTGAGCTTTTAACCTAGCCTACTCAAGATCAAATAACCTCCCCATCAACCACCACCCGCTTCTTACCCGTCAGCAATACCTGCATCAGCGCCTTTTTTTCTTGCTGAAAATTAGCCAATTGCTGCTCAAGCAATTCGATTTCTTTGTCGGCATTGGTTAACACGATGGCGATTTTTTGTTGCTCTTTTAAATCTTTAGGAGTTAAAACGTCTAAATTTGCTAAATCTTTTCCATAAACATGAATAATCGTAATGCCTTGACCTTTTCTAGCAATTTCGAACTTCTTTATGTGAGTAAGAAGATGAGCCATAAATATTGCATCAGTTGCTTTTTTAGGTCTAAGAATATTGATGTCTCCTCCAAGGAGGATATCATCTTCAAGAACTGCTGTAGCATTCGCCAAATCAATTCCTGTAGTTGTTGTCGATGCTGGTATCAACACATCACCTTTTATAGACTTAACAGAGTTTATTTCTCTTGTTCTACTTTTAACTTCGTGAATAACTTCACCATAATGCGTATATAGTTCACCATACAGCACGCATTTATTACCATTTTCTGTTAGCTGACCTTTGGATATACCCTTACCCCGTTTAAAAGAGTATAAACTTCCTAGTTTTATCTCTTCCCACTCACCCTCAAACCTTTTTCCCTCATCATTAAACAACCGCTTTTTCCCTGTGAGCAATTGCTGCATCAGCGCTTTTTTCTGCTGGGTACTATTCTCAATTAAACGCTCAGTAGTGCTAATCGCTTCATCCCAAGTGGATAGAATTTTGGCGATTTTTTGTTGTTCTGGAAAAAGTGGAGTAAGAATATTAAGCGGTCTTAATACCTGCAAATTAATATTTTTTTGAGCATTCTGTGTTGCTTGTCCATCTAGCTCTTTTTGACATGTCTCTAAATAGAAGTATAGCCAAATAACATTCGTACCTTCTTTAGGCTGAATAGCTACTAAACTATCAGGGCAAGCAACATCAAACGAAGTGATTGCAACATCACCAATATTTGCTGCAATAGTGATAAGAATCGTATTTTTTGGAAATAAACGACTAACTTTCAACCCTTCTTCATTTAAGGTCTGACTGTAAGATTTTAAGTATGTTTTTGCGCCTGCAATATCGCCAGTTTGAACAAACGGTATTTCACCGCCATAATACTTTGGGTCATTTCTTGGTCTTGCCGAGAACTTTCCTCTCTCAACAGATGCTAAGTCTTCTAGATTTTTGACCTCCCAACCATTAGGCACCATAACCCAACTCCTTTAAAAACTCTGCCATCTCAGTCTCTAAACTCTCTAATTCGACTTTTAACTCAAGACGCTCAGCACGTACCGCGTCCAAATCAATCTCCGCCTCTTCCTCAAACGTATCGACATAGCGTGGAATGTTTAGGTTAAAGTCGTTTTCTTTAATCTCATCAAAGCTCGCTAGATACGCGTATTTATCGACACTTTCTCGTGACTTATACGTCTCAATAATTTTAGCAATATTATCCTCAGTGAGTTGGTTTTGATTTTTACCTGACTTGAACTCATTGCTGGCATCGATGAACAGTACATTGTCATCAGTTTTGTTCTTTTTAAACAGCAAAATCGCCGCTGGAATACCCGTGCCAAAGAACAGCTTTTCTGGTAAGCCAATCACCGTATCGAGCAGGTTTTCTTCGATGAGTTGCTGACGGATTTTGCCTTCACTGGATGCACGGAATAGCACGCCATGCGGTACGACCACACCCATACGGCCAGTGCTTGGCTTAAGTGTTTCAATCATATGACTGATAAAGGCATAGTCGCCCTTGGTCTTGGGCGGTACACCGCGATGGAAGCGACCGTAGGGGTCGCTGCTGGCATCTTCATGGCCCCATTTATCCAATGAAAACGGTGGGTTGGCGGTCACCACATCGAACTGTAGTAAGTGCTCGCCGTCCTTATCAAGTAGCAGCGGATTGCGGATGGTATCGCCCCACTCGATACGGTGGTTGTCCTCACCGTGTAGGAACATATTCATCTTGGCCAGTGCCCATGTCGAGCCAATGGCTTCTTGACCGTATAGCGCATACTTCTTGGAGTTTGAGTTTTTGCGTACCATCGCCCCGCACTTGATGAGCAGCGAGCCTGAACCACAGGCAGGATCGCATATCTCATCACCTTCGACAGGTTCAAGGATAGTCGCTAGTAAGTTAGATACTTCAGGTGGCGTATAGAACTCGCCAGCCGTCGCCCCACTACTGGCAGCAAAATGCTTGATTAAAAACTCATAGGCATTACCAATCACGTCTAAGCTACCGACACGCTCAACGCTTAGATTCAGAATATCTTTACCAAAATCTTCTAATAAGTGGCGTAGTAGCTCGTTCTTTTGCTTTTCTTGACCAAGTTTATCAGTGTTAAAGCTGATGTCTTGGAAGACATTTTTGAGCTTGGTGCCGTTGGCTTCTTCGATAGCATGTAGTGCCTCATCGATGCGCTGACCATTGCCCGGCTGATGACGCTGCTCATATAGATCCCAAAAGCTGGCACCTTCAGGCAAGACAAAACGCTGCTTGGACATCATGGCATGGATCAGTTCAGGGTTGTCGCCAAACTGCTCGACCAGCTTGTTGTACTCATCGCGATATACATCAGATAGGTACTTTAGGAACAGCATGGTCAAGATAAAGTCTTTATAGGTATCGGCGCTGATGACCCCACGGAAGGTATCACAGGCGTTCCATACGGCTTTATTGATGTCGTCTTGGTTGATTTTGCTGGTCTGTTTATCAGGCATTACTAGAATTTCCTTAGGCGGATATGTACTGTCAAATAGTTTTTATAGCTGGTTGATTTAGTTTATGGCGCAAGCGCAGAAGCGCAACTAGCATTGTTAATAGTTACGTTAACTATAGGTCTATAATCTACATCCATATAGGAGTAAACCAAGGTAAAGTTATTCGCTATCATAAATTGCTCAGGTAGAAAAGAATCTTCACAGACTTCACGAATATTTTGTTTTGATGATAGATTTTTCTTCAAATCTATTCTCTCTGCTGCATCAAAAGGAATGGTATAGCGATAAATAAAATTGCCGTAATAAGGGGTCATCATTATGCCAGTTACTTCAATCAAACGATTGAAATTCATTGGTAATGATTTCGCATGAGTGTCTGTCACTATAGTAAAGAAGGTAGTTGCTAAATCGATGTCTGTATAGACATAATTATGATCAACGATACCTGACTCTTTCAAGCCTTCATCTATCTCAGTCTCTGCAAACGCTGCCCCTGCTACTGTCATACTTAATAATATTATGAATAATTTTTTCATGGTCCTTTACCTATTATTGGTTGTACCGACTTTTATTAACTGGTTTCGATAATGATAGCAATGCCTAAGAGAATTGGCAGATGTCATTGCTGAAAAATTCGATTGCATCAATTGTATAAGGGTACTAAGCAGTATCGCATAGTGGATTAATAATATAGTTGAGGTCAACTTTTATTTGATAGTAAACAAGAACGGCAAGCAATGTCTCAATTGCTTGCCGTAGGTTATTAGGATAGGGATTAGTAAAATATCTGAGAGTTTCACTAGAACTGGTACAAGCTAATTAGCTCTAATTAAATCTATCAGCTTCCTTTATATTGTAGCCGAACTTCTTACCGGCCTTTTCCGTTTCTCCGTCATAGTTATGACATGCTTGTAAATACAGAACAGTGTTAGGATACTCTGCGCCTGGTATCCAACTATCCTCACCCACGCCAAGAGGTAAAATGGTACCTTCAACATTGGACTTATTTGCTAAATTGGGTCTCTTTAGAGAGCAATTGACATATATCGTATAAAACTCATGATCCCATGTCGTTTTTTTTGCATCCCAACCTTTGTAACCATTTACTACTTTAAGCTTTAACTGTGTATAACCCGGTTTCTTTTTCAAAACCTCAGACTTCATTATTCTTGTCACGGCACATGGATCATGATAACAAGATGATGAAGTAGCACCATTTTGTACACCTTGGTGGTTGAAATTAGTATTGGCAGCATTAGTATCAAATGCAAGCAGTCCTAGAGACAGTAATATTAAATTTATTGACGTCTTCATTAGCTCGATTCCATTAATTTTTATTTAGTAGATGCTTACTTAAGGCTGAGGGACTTGATCTTTATCGTAGTAATAATCCGATATTTGAAAATCTCTAATTACTTGGTTAGGTTTTAACGCTACAGGTTCGGGAGAGTGATTGTCACAAGTCACATCAAGAATGGTTGCACTACAATGGCTATATAGTGCACCCACCTTTCTATATAAGCCTTCAGGATCATCGCCATTGGAGCCTAGTCTATCTTTTGTCCATGAGAAGAATACGTAAGTGGCAGGTGCAGGTAACTTTATTTTATATCGTGGCGCACTATCTGGGACGTTGACAGAGTATGTTTTTCCCGATTTTAAATCTCTCGCATAGACAGTCATCTCTGGCGTGTAATCGGAAGGATAGTAAGGCTTACCGTATACTGTTGCTGTATTAGCCTTAGTTGAGGAAGGCTTTGCAATAGCAGTATTTGATAGTGGCAGTATTGATAATACGACTACTGTTAATAGTTTATTATTCATAGGAGTTCACTTAAATATCTATTTATTAAGTTCGGTGTAAGCATCTTAACTAAGTAGTATGATTTATGATCTGATTACTACTTAGGTTGACACTCAATTGGCGTTCTGCTGAGAGCAAAAATGAGCTAACTTTGACTTATAGCAATAATAGCTATATTCGTCACTACCATCAGTAAGTCGACTGAAAAAAGCATCTCTCACATAAGTCTTATATGGTTTCCCATTGAGGAAGTCACCATCATCAGAGGTTTCAATATCATAATCTTTATCATTTATTCGATACGTAAGAACACTTAGTCCAGCCCCTCCCCAATCACTTACCATACAAGGTGTTTTAAAAGACATATTGTCTTGTTTATCTACACCATAACAGATTGTCATTTTATCTATTGTTGGCCGCGATGAGGCTTGGTTAGTACTTAAAATACAAGCCATTGCTAAAAAAGCTTTAACTATTTTCATTGAAGATTTCAATTATGTATCCTTTCAATTTTCGACAGTCTCACTATAGCTTTTCAGTAACACTCTAGCAATACAAATTTACAGTAAAAATAGAGTAAAGTTTAGTATTATTCGGTCATTGAAATTTCAATTCTATTGGCTAAACAAACATTCTACTGAGGCGCTACCTTTCTAAATACTATCATTCAAGGTTTAGAAAGGTTAATGATAGCCTCATTGAACAATTATACTGTCAGGTTTTTTCAATAAAATTTTTAATTATTCTAAATTAAAGTTGATAGCATTAGTTACAAATAGATCATTAAATATCACTGCTATCAGTGACCAATATAAACTGGGTAATGAAGTCAAAAACCCTGTTATTAAGTAGAAACAACTGTAAAGGAAAAACATGAAAATTGACGCAGATGTCTTCAGCATTAAAGATCTTGATAAGTATTACTTTGTAGTACCAGACTATCAGAGAGAGTATGTTTGGGAGGCAGATAAACATATTTATCAATTTTTAGTTGATATCGACGAAGAGTTTGACGTTCATGCTATTGAACAGCAGAGCTATTTTCTAGGCTCAATTATCATTGTAAAAAAAGACAATAAATATGATGTTATTGACGGTCAACAAAGGCTAACTACAATCGTACTCTGTTTGTGTGCCATGCGTAATATCTTAGAATCACTAAATAATAAAGAGCCACTATCTCGTATGAGTAGCAATATGCTTGATATCACAAAAAACTGGCTATACACATTTGATATGAGAGCAGAGACAACTATGCCACGTCTAGAGCTGCAATATGATGATAGCAATGGTTACTTAGATACAATGATTCAAAAGCTTAAATACGAGAATGAAGTTACCAGCTCGATTGATAAGATGAAAAAAGCTTATGATCGTATATTGGAACATTTCGAAAGTTACGTTCAACAAGATATCAAAATCTTTGAGAAATACGTTAAGTACTTTCTAACTAGCGTTAATATAGTAGTGATTGAATCAGATAACCTTGGCAGTGCTTTAAAGATATTTGAAACCATTAACCAGCGTGGTGCTGGTTTAAACGCTATGGACTTAGTGAAAAACCTACTGTTTAGCAAAGCTAAAGATTATGACTTTGAAATTATCAAGGCTAAATGGAAACAAATCACTACCGATCTCCAAAGTTGTGATGAAGGGGATAAACCGCTACGCTTTTTAAGGTATTTTATGATTGCCCGTTACCATAACGGTATCATTCGAGAAGATGGTCTATATTCATGGATTATTTCAAAAGAAGGTAAACAAAAACTGCAGTATGAAGACAGACCTCTCTATCTAGTTAATGAAATGGCTATTGCGTCTAAACGTTATAGCTACTTAGTTCAAGCGACCAATAACGATAGTCACGAAGCTGGTATCAACAAATACCCTAATGTAGTTAATATCGGTTATATTAATAAGCAACGCTCGCGACAACATCTCATCCTACTGATGGCATTGGATTTAAACTGTGATGATGAAGTGATCAACTATCTCGCCCAACAAATAGAAAGTTTTTTATTTTTTGCGAACACACTTAGAATGCAAACGAAAAACTATGAAAAACGATTTACAGACTGGGCTATCAAGCTACGAGGCAAAGATACTGTAGTAGAAGTTGCTGGATTCGTTGACGAAGCTATGACACCTTTCTTACGAGTTTATTTATCTGATTTTAAAAATAATTTTTTACAGGTCAAACATTACGATTATAACCCACAGTATAGAGAGCGTTATGTCTTAGGCTGCCTCAACACCGAGATATCTAAGCAAGCGGGACTAACACCCCTTAGTCAAGAAAATATACAAAAGCTTCAAATTGAGCATATCCTTCCGCAAACTTTGACCAATTTAGATGTAAGTAATGAATTTAATGAAGAAGAACGTGACAAATATACTGCTATGCTAGGAAATACCACACTACTTGAGAGTCAAATCAATCAAGCTATTAATAGTCATAACGATTTATCCACTGATTGGTTTGGAATGAAGCAAGCAGAATATATACACTCCAGCTTTGTGCTGACCAAGCTATTGAATGATCAATATACTATCGGCAAAAACACTGGTCTAAATCGCCTAAAAAATAAGCTAAACTTTCAGTTTGATAGGTGGACTAAGGCATCTATTGAGCAAAGACAGAAAATACTAATGGAGCTAGCCTTGGATCACTGGCAGCTTAATGGTAAGCGTCTTGATGAATACGATAAGGCAAGCACTGTAGAGAATGTGGAAGGGTAAGTACAATTTTTGCGTAATTAGTAAAAAGCCTTCTAGCTGTTAGCTAAGGGGCTTTTTTTATGACGTAAATAGTCGTTAGTTAAGCTTTAATTAAGCCAACATTTTGAACTAATAAATCTAGTGAAGTGTATGCAAGAGCACCGAGACTTTGAGTATAAGTACAATAATATTGAAGATGAGCAATCACGCAAGATGGAGTTTGCCAACTAGGGTTTCGCTAAATGAAGCTTAGAAGAAGTTTCATCACCTCTCATAAGTCAAAATACTAATGCTGTATAAAGTAAATACTACATATAGACTTAATAATATTTTTGCTATTTTTTAGCAACACTGTTATTACCTAGACTGTCTACATCAGATACCCTTTCCCCTGATGTTATAGGCTGGACCTTTGTTCTTCTAGATACAGGATCATCAGTTAAGTTTTTGATATTATTACCATTTGCAATAGATGCAGCATATATAATAGCCTCACTCATAAGCATATCGACTTGTGAGCTCTTTATAGAACCGTTAATTGATGCCATGCATATCCCAAAAAACGCAACGTCAAGAAACGTAGCTGCCTCATGTTTTGCGGAAAGAAGTGTGATTTTCTCTACTTCTCTTATGATTGCGTCAAGGTCAGCTTTTGAACCTGAGGCTGGAGGAGTGATATTCAATGTTAAACCACCTTCAGAATCTCGTGCTTTTATGGCAGCAGCGGACATGACACAAGCTTTTTGTTCGAAAAGATATGATGGGTTGATTATATTATCGGAAGGAACTAAGTTGCCTTCTTTATCTCGGATATAAGCAGTGAAGCTCACTGCCGCAGATGAATCTGGCTTCCACGCATATATGCCGTTTCTCTTATCCGCATCTTCAAGGAATGTATGACTAATTGATGGTTTTTCTTTACCATACTTCAATTCGTGGACGCTAGTGCAGCCACTAAAATTAAAACCTACTCCAAGCATTATTGCTAACACGATTATTTTTTTCATAACAAGCTCCCAATGATGAAATATCAAATTGAGCGAAAGTTTATAGATTGCGTAATATGAAAAACATATGCGCATAAACGCAATTTTCGATCCACACAACACTAAGTATGGACACAAAATCTGACTTGAAATTTTTAGTACTCATTTAATTATTAGCACTATTTTTTTGGTTTTTATGTTAACTTTATGTAATTAAAATCTTCCCCACTACTATCCTTAGGCTTACCTAATTTGTCAAAAATACTTTTTTAGTGATAGTATATGTTTGAAACCAAACGGCATTCTAGAAACATTTAGTTTCACTTAATTAGAATACAAGCCTAGCTGCCTGCTCTGCATCCAATACTTACTTCTTGTTGGTCTAATTGCTGGTCTATACTGATATATTGTAATAAAAAACCTTTTTAAATCAATATCTTATATCCATAGTCTGACTTCCTCCTTCACCGCCAATCTTATTCTGCTTAAGCAAACCCTCATTTTTCTACCCTTCTCTAAATATTCTTTATACTTTTTAATAGTAAGACTTTCAGTCTATACCCATCCTCTACTGCTGTCTGAAATACTTCTGTCTAGCCTTAATTTCATGTGTCGAATGAATCTAATAACTATATATCTAGTCAAATAACACATTAATTGACCAAACTAAAAAATTCGTACCATGGACTGAGAGTGACTCATAAAATGAGTCGATATTCTATTACGATTCGTTTTATTACTAGCTCATTTTACTCTTCAATTGTTATATAACAAGGCTTTGAGTTTTTCTATAGCGCTCAACCTAGCTTTATATCTATATTTACCATCATTGCTATTCCGTACAAAAATGTAATAACAATAGGGTCTCTGATACTCGGTAGATGCCATTATCCAAAAATTGGATTATAGTAGATATCGGTAGTATTTATTTAAATAAACTAAAGGATACAATAATGAAAACACTAGGAATGTGTATCGTAGCAGGACTCGGACTGAGTGCTTGCGCTACTGGCATGGGCGGCATGGCAACAGGTAATACCAATCAAAATAACAACTCTGCTAACGTAGTCACTCAATACCCAGTTGAGACTGCCTTACTCAATATCTATACCAAACAACGTAGTGAAAAACTGGTCGCTACTGTCGGCGGACAGAGTGTAGCCGCAGATATTCAAATCACCCCTAAAGGCAGCATGCGCTTTAATAATAAAATGGTACAAGGCGCAGAAGTCAGCACAATCAATACAGTGAATCAGCAGATCACGGATCAGTCCGTCGCTATCAATTACTTTACGCTAAATCCATTGGTATTTCATGGTTTTACGGATAGTACGGGGGAGTATTCAATCGCTAACCAAACGACTAGTATCCCTAAAATGGCTACTGTAGGCGACTCAAGTCAGCTCATCACTGAAAACGTATATGCTGACAGCAGTATGCGGCAGAAAACCGCCACTTATAAGCAGGACTGGTCGCTCACACAAGATACGAATACTACAGCGTGGCTCTGTATAGAAACCTCAGGCAATCTACTTTTAACTTCTGATGCTGCAGGTACGTCTTCAGAATGCTATAAAATCAATGCTAGAGGCGATGTTTTGAGTAGTAAAGTCACACTCACTCAGCCTAATAAAAGCGGCGCATCCAAATCAATGACGTTTATCAGTCAGTAGTGTTCACCTAACTAGTAACGATCAATAGTGTCATATAAAAACAAAAAAATAGCGCCTAATTAAGGCGCTGTTTTTGGATGCTAGGATTGTATTTTTACGATCGACGATCATGGTTGTTTCTGTCATGATTGTTTTTGTCGTAGCTATTTTTAGCATGAACATTTTTGGCTGTTACTTTGTGCTTAGCAGCCACTACGTTCGCTTTTTGATGCGACTTTGCTGCCTTAGCTTTGGCATGCTTATAGTTATTATTCGCTTTACTGCTGCTGTGTTTTTGTTGCTGTACTTGGACTTTATGATGTTGGTCATAACTGGGCGCAGCATTGGCCTGACCAACCATTGACAAACAAGCAGTAGCGGCTAAAATCGAACTAACTAGTATCTTTTTCATCATTTTATTCCTTTGAATTCATATTTAGAGTCGTTATAGATAATTCACTTAGTGTTAAATGAACTATCGTGATAAAGCTTTACTCTATCGACAAAGAGAATAATAAATGATTCTGGTATTAAGTAGATTTATGAAACTTGAAGAAAGGTTGCGATTGTTACGAGGGCATGCGCGCTTAAAGGCATGTTAGGTATTGGCGTAATATTTGGTTAAATGATAGCGTATTTACGATTCATCGGTAAGCATCGTAGACAGGATATTTATAAAAACGCGAATGACTAGCTGATTGTTGAAGAATGCAAATACGGACACGGTGAAGTTGCTGCCTAATGTTTAAAACGAGCATAGCAATACCCCATACTGCTATGCTCTAAATGTGCTAAACAGACGTTTTCTGCAAAATATAAACCACAAACTTTGCCTCTGTGCTAAATGCTGCTGTTTCTACAGCTGCCAGTAGTGCTTGCCTTTTTCCGCTGCGGGCACGGTACGCATAAGGTGTCATCGTCATCAAATCAGCCAAATCATCTGCGGATAATGTCAGATCCGTACTGACACGGCAGGTCTCAACCAACATAAAATACGGTGCCAATTCTTGCAAGAATTTGTCAGAATCATGCTCACGCACATCATCAAATAGCGCATCACGCATCGTTGCCAAATGCCCGATATCAGGTTTGGCAATGATTAAATAGCCACCATCCATCAATACATTGTCAAATGCCTCGGGCAAAATAGGGCTAAAGATACTACTAATACCCGTCATACTGTGCGGGCGTAACGGTAGATGTGCAGCACTGGTCACTAATGGATAGACCGCAGTCGTCTTGGCAGTATCTTCTTTACGCGGCTGATACCATAGATGACCTGCTACTTTACTGACTTTGGCCAGCTCAACCACTGCAGGCTTACTGATGTCAGCAGCTATCAGAGTATCTATAATATCCGAGCCCATTTGCGCCATTGCCTGTGTGTAATAGCCTTCTCCGCAGCCAATATCGAGCCAATTGACCGGCTTGCTATCTTGCTTATCTATTAACTCATCGTTAGACAGCAACTCTGTCATTTTTTGACTAATTAGGTTTTGGAGCGGTGCGTAGTGCCCATGATTCAAAAACCGTTTACGCGCATCGATAGACTCTTGGCTATCCCCAGGTGCTTTGGACTTTTTTTGTTGTACTGGTAGTAAGTTGACATAGCCTTGACGCGCCACATCAAAGGGATGTGAAGTTTGCTTAGGGTGCAAACTACCATCACAGCGCCAAGTATCTGCGGCAGGCTGTAGTGGTGACTGACAAAGTGGACAAATAAATAATGACACGGGCATCTCAAAGTGACAGCAATATGCTTCGTATTTTAACAAAATTCATCTGCCTTGAGCGATAAAAAGCCGTCTCAATCATGATTGAAACGGCTTTTTGGATTTTTGTAAATTGATATCCATATAGATACTTGGCGGTTATAGCTTAACGCAGTTTTAGCGTCATTAGCCCAAGGATGACAAGGATAATGGCAATAATCCAAAATCTCGCCACCACTTGCGTTTCTTTCCAGCCAATTTCCTCAAAATGATGATGCAGCGGTGCCATACGGAAGACGCGTTTTTTGCGCAGTTTGTACGAGCCAACTTGCAGCATCACCGATAGCGCTTCTGCGACAAACAAACCGCCCATAATCGCAAAGGCAATCTCTTGGCGGGTCATCACGGCGATAGTACCTAGCATTGCACCTAGTGCTAGCGCGCCAACATCACCCATAAAGACTTGTGCTGGATGCGCGTTGAACCATAAGAAGCCAAGACCTGCTCCGACCATTGAGCCACAGACGATGATGACTTCGGAGTTGTAAGGAATATAAGGCACATGCAAGTAATCAGCAAAGCGTACATCGCCTGATACATAGGCCATCGCGCCCAAACCTGCAGCGACGAGAACGACTGGCAAAATTGCCAAACCATCCAAACCATCGGTTAGATTGACTGCGTTAGAAGCACCATTAATCACAAAGTAGGTAAAGATGATGAAGCCAATACCAAATGGCACCGCTGAAAATGGAATCATCCAGTCTTTGAATACTGGCAATAGCAGATCCTGCATCTCACGCGTGGTGTTGATATCGGGTTGTAGCGTGGCGATATAGTACAAAGAAACACCGACAAATAACGCACCCATGGACAGCCAAAAATACTTTTTGCGAGCTATTAAGCCTTTTGGGTCTTTGTACTTAATTTTTAGCCAATCATCAGCCCAGCCGACGGCACCAAAGATAACCATAACCACGAGCAAAATCCAAACATAAGGATTGTTTAATCGTGCCCACAGTAGCGTCGATATGCCAATCGCACTTAGGATCAATACCCCGCCCATGGTTGGTGTACCAGTCTTTGCCAAATGTGACTGAGGCCCATCATTACGAATGGCCTGACCATATTTGAGTGATCGCAAGTGCCGAATGACACGGCCACCAAACATCATGCTAAATACAAGGGCGGTAACAACTGCAAGCAATGCTCGCAGCGTCAACGAAGAAACCGCAGAAAACGGCGTATAATACTGGCCAAGCCAGCCGAACAACCAAACTAACACCGCCTACTCCTCTACTAGCGCATGAATAAGTGTTTCCATTCCCATGGAACGAGAGCCTTTGAACAACACAGTACAAGGCTTAGCTTGTTGCGCTTGCAAATACGGCTGTAAATACTGTAATAAACTTTCTTTGTCGGCAAAAGCATGAGCACTGATATCAGACACCTCTTGCGCACCCGCAACGGTATAAGGGGCATATTCGCCAACACAAAGCAGCACATTGATGCCTGTAGTCGCAATAGTACGGCCCAAACTTTGATGTTCACTAATAGCTGCTTCACCGAGCTCACCGATATCACCGAGCACCATCACTTGCGTACCTGTTTGCGCAGCCAATACTTTGGCGGCAGCACGTACTGAATGCGGGTTGGCATTATAAGTATCATCAATAAGACGATGCATACCAAGTATCTGGCTATTTAAACGCCCTTTAGCAGGACGTGCATTTTCGAGTCCAATCACAATGTCACTCACCTCAATGTTGAGCGCATGCGCACAGGCAGCAGCGGCCAAGGCATTATTGACATTGTGCTCACCCGCCAATGGCAAGTTGATATCATGGACTTGGTTACCGATATGTAGCTTAAATTCGCTACGCTCAGGCTCTACGTCTAGATGGCTTGCGCTTACATCCGTATTACCAAAGCCAATCACATGTGAGGTGTGCTTTTCAGCGATACGGCGTAGCTGATTGGTAAAGTCATCCTTATCAGGAACAATTGCAAACTGCGCATCCGTCAACGTATGGTAAATCTCAGCCTTGGTTTGGCAAATACCTTCACGGCTACCAAACTCACCCAAATGCGCGGTGCCAATATTTAAGATACAGGCCACATCAGGCTGAACGATTTCAGTCGTATAAGCAATCTCGCCAATATGGTTTGCGCCTAACTCTAAAATAGCATAACGATGATGGTCTGATAACTCAAGCAACATCATTGGTACACCCAAATCGTTATTGAGGTTACCACGAGTGATCAAGGTTGGTGCCAATCTACCAAAAATACTGCCTAGCATTTCTTTACAAGTAGTCTTACCGCTAGAGCCCGTAATCGCAATCACAGTTAAATCTTTGTGCTGCTGACGACGATACGCTGCCAATTGACCTAACGCTAAACGGGTATCGCTGACTACCAATTGCGGAATAGCATTTGAGCCGGACAACGATATAGGACGCGAGACAACAGCGGCAACAGCGCCTTTTGATATCGCTGTCTCGATGTAATCGTGTCCATCAAAATTATCGCCGCTTAGCGCCAAAAATATATCGCCTGGCTTTATCGTGCGGGTATCGGTGGCTATCCGCTTACTGGCTAAAGCAGTCTGCTCTGCTGCATGGCCTTGTGGTAGTTGCCAATGCCCATCGAGCGACGTGGTCGCTGCGAGCAGATTGTCCATTTGCCAAACATAAAGCCCTTGCGACTGGACAGTATTATCGGTGTCGGCTGTCATAATGATTACCTTATATGATGACTACTTAATTTTTATATTTAATGATCAATTTTTACTAATTCATGTATCGAAAGCCAATTAATTACACACGTCCCGCTTGATTCAATGCCTGCTGCAAAACAACACTGTCATCGAAATCATAGCGAACGTTGTTAATCTCTTGATAGGTTTCGTGACCTTTACCTGCGATGACTACGATATCATCCACACCTGAGTGACTAACTGCATATTCAATAGCGGTTTGGCGGGCAGGCTCGATATGGGTTCGTTGATATTGCTCAGCGGTCATACCAGCCTGCATATCTTGCAAAATCATCTTGGGGTCTTCGGTACGTGGATTATCTGCAGTCAAAACAACTCGATCAGCACCTGCCAGACCTGCTTGCGCCATCAACGGTCGCTTGCCTGCATCACGATTTCCACCGCAACCAAATACTGCCCATAGCTGACCTTTACAGTGGGTTTTTAAGCTTGCCAGCACTTGGCTTAGCGCATCTGGAGTATGCGCATAATCAACGATAAAGCAGCCATCATTTGACGGTACACGCTGCATACGCCCAACCGCACCTTGCAACTGTGCAACAGCAGGCGCAATACGCTCGATATTCATAGCCAAGTCAGTATCAAGTGCTACGACGGCTGCTATCGCTGCGAGCAAATTGGCTACATTGAAGCGACCTAATAATGGACTGACAATCTCTATGTTGTCAGCTTTCTCATCACCAAAATCAGTACGCAGATTTATTTTGACGCCTTGCAGACTCGGCGTAATATCAGCGGCAACAAAAGTAGCAGCTTTTAATGAATCCAAACTGTATGTCCATACCGTCAAACCGCTAGCGTTTGCCGTATCTAACATAACCTGAGCGTGCTCATCATCGATGTTGATAATGGCATGGGTCAAATCTGGGAAATGCGCTTTATCAAACAGCTTGGCTTTGGCAGCGGCATATTCTGCCATATCAGCATGGTAATCTAAATGGTCACGGCTCAAATTGGTATAAATCGCCACAGTGACTGGCATACCTTGTAGACGTTGCTGATCCAACCCGTGAGAGCTGGCCTCTAATGCCAATATCTCTGCCTTCTCTATTCCCATTTGATATAGGAAATGCTGGACAGCTAACGCATCGCCCGTGGTATGGCTGGCTTGCACCAGAGCGCCAAGTCTACCATTACCTGCAGTACCCATTACTGCGCTACTCTGACCCATCAACTGGGTAAGCTGTGCTACTAATTGGCTGATGGTTGTTTTGCCATTCGTACCAGTCACCGCAACCACGGTCGGTAGAGTCAATGGCTGCTGATATTGCAGGCGCGCTTGAATTAAGCTACCCAAAAAGTCGCGAATGTTAGGAACGTATAAGACAGGGCATGGCAATGCTGCTAGTTGCTGCTGTGCATTAGCAATACTATCTGTCTTAGGTTCACTACTGGTATTTGAGAGATTTGTTGCTTCGCTAAGCAAAACAATAGGGTCAATCTCTGAGAGAACAAACGCGGCTTGTTCAATGGCTTGCAATAGATAATCGCGACTTTTTTGAGGGTTGGCTGTTTGACTTTTTAACAGGACAAATACGTCATTCGCATCCAATTGGCGATTGTCTAAGCGAAACTGTTGAAACGGAATATGGGCAATAGACTGGGATTGATCTGAACCTGCCTGAATCGATGTTGCTATCATCGCTGTAAGCTGCTCAGCCAGTTTTTGCTGCTGGCTTTTATTGGCATTTATAAGCTGTTGTAAAGTAACAGTAGCGCTATCTAGCGATGATATAGTCATAGATAAATCCTAAACAGTTAAAACGTGTCAGCTCAGTAGAACTGAACATTTAAAATAATTGAACGCTTACTGCGCTTCCGTTTTTAGTGGCTTATCCAAAGGCACATTATACAATCGCAATGCTTCTTTCATCACATTATGGAAGACAGGGGCGACTGTGAGACCAGCATAAATCTGACCACGTGGGTCTTCGATAAGCATTACGCCTACCAGCTTTGGATTAGATGCAGGTGCCATGCCAGCAAAGACGTTACGATACTGATCAGTATAGTAACCACCATCTGGATTGATACGGCGTGACGTACCTGTCTTACCTGCCACGCGATATCCATCAATAGCAGCGGCTTTCGCCGTACCACCGGGCTCAGTCACGCTCTCAAGCATCTGTACAATCGACATTGCCTGCTCATGCGCCATAATACGTTTGCTTGGCTGCGACTTGTCATCTTTAATTAAAGTTAATGGATGCATGACTCCCCCTGCTGCTAGGGCTGAATACGCCTGTGCAACCTGTGCCAATGTCACTTGTAGACCATAACCATAACTAACCGTCGCACGACGCGAGGTTTCTTTTTCTTTTGGCGTGACGATCAGACCACTACCCTCACCTGGGAACTGCAAAGGTGTTTTTGAGCCAAAGCCAAACTGTCGTTGCATATTACTAATAGCATCGGCTGGCAGTGATAGCGCAATCTTGGTAGAGGCAACGTTACTAGATTTCTGTAGTAGCGTGGCCATGTTAATCATGCCCAAATTATTATGATCTCGAATGGTGTAGCCGCGTACGCGAATCGAACCGGGATTGGTATCAATTAGAGTGGTTGGCGTATATTTACCCGAGTCTAGCGCTGCCGCAACGGTAAACGGTTTCATAACCGAACCTGGTTCAAACACATCTAACAGTGCGCGGTTACGCTGGTTTTCACCCGTCATTTCATTAAGGTTGTTCGAGTTAAACGACGGCCATGTCGATAACGCCAACACTTCACCAGTCTGCACATCAACGATCATACCCGTTGACCAGCGGGCTTTTTGCAAGCGTCCAGCTTTTTCTAGCTCTTTATATAGCAAATACTGTAAGCGCGAATCAATCGTCAATGCCACATCTTTGCCGGGTACTTCTGGCTCTATTTGTTTGATTTCTTTTAGACTGTTTTGTTTGGCGTCTTTTAGAACCAGTACTTTTCCGTCATCACCCGCCAGATCTTTTTCATACTGACGCTCAATACCAGCACGGCCTTCGTAACCGCCTTCAGGATCTTTGGCGTTTTGACCCATAAAACCTAGTAACTGTGCATTAGACTGTGGCTGTGGATAATAACGCTGAAAGAAATTCTTTTCGTAGACGCCAGGGAAATCAAGCGAACTGACGCTTTGGGCAATCTCAGGTGTGACCTTATTAAGCAGTGGCAAATAGTGCGAACCTGCGCCAGATGGCAAAGCAGCTTTTACGGCTTTCTCATCAGTCACATCGATACTGTCATCAATGGCCGTGACTTTCTTTAGTTCATCGACCGAGATATTGGCAGCAGCGGCTAGCTTTGTCAGATCCATATTATCCAGACGCTTTTGCATACGCGCCTGTAATTGTGGACTGCTAGGATTAGTGATGATAATGCGCTTTAGCTCGTAATATTCACGCGAGTAATCATGTGGACTAAACGAAACTGTCGCGAGCGGCGCACTGACTGCAAGTGGTAAATTATTACGATCAGTAATCATACCTCGATAAGACTTTTGGGTGCGCTCACTGGTAATGAGCTCATTACCTTTGTCTTGATAGAACTGTGCGTTGGCAACCTGAATATAATAAGCGCGGCTAATCAGTAGCGCCAATATGACCAGCGCTAGACCCCAGACCATACGAAAACGGTTTTTGTCTTGTTCGAAACCCCCGAGAGCTGACGCACCTGACGCTTTGCTCGAAAAAACCATCTTACTTTTGCGATTTTTTACACTGGTATAAGCGCCTTGGGTATCGCTTTTTTTGATGCGACCAAACAATTTTGCCTTACGATTGCTTGCAGCTTTATCGGGCTTGCTGCTCGTCTGACCAGATTTAGCCGCACTGGCTCGGCGGAGAGGTTTGGTTACCTTGCCGCTGGCTGGTTTTTTGCTGGTGTTTTTTGCGGTGGATTTAGACTGTTTCTCACTCATTGTCCTGCCTCCGTCGCTGATTCTTCAGGAGAGATGTCGGTAGAGGCACGTGGCCCAATAACGTCATTCATATCTTCATCTGAGTCTTCCGTAACCACTGGCACCAATGCCGTTGCTACACCAGGCTGGATAATCAACTTATCCTTTAATGTTGGCGAATACATACCCAATTCAGCAACCGCTCGACTAGCAATCTGCGGTGTGGCGCTAAAGGTTTGCTGCTCAATCAATAGACGCTGATGCTCTACTTGTAGCTTACGTTCTTGTTTTTTCATGTCTTGCAAGGTTTTGTAGTCCTGATGATATTGCTGAACTTCTTCGGCAGTTTTGATACCACTCCATACAATCGTGGCTGCCAATAGCAGTAGCACGACTACATAAATGCTCACCACATTAAACCGGCGCACGAATAGCTCGCCGACATCGGTATTGTAAGGTGTAGCAGTGCGGCGATTCGCAGGTTTGTCAGATATTGCCATGACTATCTCAAAAAGGTGAACGTAAACGATAGAGTAGATAACGGATTGCGAAAGATGAACGTGTCATTATTCGGTCATACCATCGATAAATATAAAACCAAAGACACTTATAAGTGTAAAAACTAAACCTAAAAAAAACATCCAATAGCCAATATATTCAGGAGCCGCAAGTCATCACAACTCATGGCTATCAATAGGTCATACCACAACCAAACACGTTGCATGGATGTACTACATATAAAGCCATTCAACTATTAAGCAGATAAAAACCAACTGCTGAGCCTAACAGACAATATTTACAGATTTTTAACAGTGGCGTAGCCATTAGGACATTTACGCATCATTTAGACAAGCATTAGCAATCTTAGACTACTCAATAGTCATATTCGACTATGACTTGCGGCATCATGGTGTTCTATGATGTTATTGTCTGCTCATAAGCTGTGTCAGTACGCGTTGCCATACGCAGCCATGCACTACGCGCGCGCGGATTCTGACTGGTCTCAGCTTTGCTTGGGCCAACACGTTTTGGCTTGCTAAAATAGCGCGGACGATTTGGCGGCATTGGCAGGTTTTCGTCTTCTGGATACTGCCCTTTACTATGACGCTGCAAAAACTGCTTGATACGGCGATCTTCTAATGAGTGAAAGCTAATGACCGCAAGCTGCCCACCTGACTTTAAGATAGGAATACTTTGCTCTAAAAAGTCATCAACATCGCCCAGCTCATTGTTAATAAAAATACGCATGGCTTGAAAGCTTTGTGTGGCTGGATGTTTGCCGCGTTGCCAGTTGGGATGCGCTACTTTGATCACTTCTGCCAATTCAAGCGTAGACTCGTAGCTCTCCATTTGTTTGATAGCGCGTGCAATACGGCGGCTATGACGCTCTTCGCCAAACTCATAAAGCACATTGGCCAACGTTTCATCATCGACTTTCTCAAGCCATTCAGCAACTGACTGGCCACGGCTGGTGTCCATACGCATGTCTACTGCCCCGTCGCGCATAAAACTAAAGCCGCGACTACCATCATCAATCTGCGGTGATGAAATGCCCAAATCCGCCATCAAGCCATCAACTTCACTGATGCCCATAGCAGCTAGACTGTCGGTCAACGTCGCAAAACTATCGTGAACCACACGCACACGGCTGTCTTTGCTTGCCAGCTCTTGCGCCACACTAATGGCGGTCGGATCTTTGTCAAAGACAATCAGTGTAGCGTCATCTGCAAGTTGACTTAATAGCAGTCGGCTATGGCCGCCACGACCAAAAGTCGCATCAACGTAGATACCACTTATATTTAAGCTATGTTGGTCGCCTTCTTTTTGCTTGGGCAAGGACTTCACACCTAGTACTGCTGCGACAGTCTCTTGCAGCAGCACCGCATCATGGACAAAACTTAATTCATCAGACGTGATATCGCCCTCATGACTGGCGTGAGTAACATCCAGATCGACATCTTGCATAGACGCATCCTTTATAGCAGAAGGACTAGACACTGACTCAGAGAGATCAGCGGCAGCAGAAGGACTGGCTTTCGATTTTGGCTTAGACTTTGATAGGGACACAAACAACTCAATAGATGACGACCGTACTGGCCAGTAATTAGATGAAAATAAACAAGTTATGACTTGCTTAGCATTATTATCGCAAGGATACACCTGTAGTCAAGCACTAGAAGGGCTTTTCATTAAAAATATCACATGTCTCTGTTATACTAGCGCTATATTTTACGCTATTTCTTAACATCGACTTCATATCTTTCATCGCTATTTATACTGATAGCTTATATCGATAGCAAACTTTGAGACTTTTATCATGCAAACCTCTACTGACAGCACGCGCCCTGTACGTACGCGTATCGCCCCATCACCAACTGGCTTCCCACACGTAGGTACTGCCTATATTGCCCTATTTAACTTGGCTTTTGCCAAAGCTCACGGCGGCGAATTCATCTTACGTATCGAAGACACTGATCAAACTCGCTCAACTGAGCAATCAGAGCAAATGATTTTGGACGCCTTACGCTGGGTTGGTCTGGATTGGGCAGAAGGCCCAGATATTGGTGGCCCACACGCCCCTTATCGTCAGAGCGAGCGTAGCGATATCTACAGAAAACACGCCGAGATACTCATAGAAAAAGACCATGCGTTCCGCTGTTTTTGTACCAGTGAAGAGTTAGACGCTATGCGTGCTGAGCAAATGGCCAATGGCGAGACCCCTCGTTATGATGGTCGCTGTGCTCATCTTGCTCCAGAAAAAACCGAGCAATTGGTAAGCGAGGGCAAGCCGCACGTGATTCGTATGCGTGTACCGACCGAAGGCACTTGTCAGGTACAAGACATGCTGCGCGGTACGGTTGAGTTCCCTTGGACTCAAGTCGATATGCAAGTACTGCTAAAAACAGACGGCATGCCAACGTATCATTTAGCCAACGTCGTCGATGACCATTTGATGGAAATCACTCATGTGATGCGCGGTGAAGAGTGGCTGAACTCTGCGCCTAAACATCAACTGCTTTATGATTATTTTGGTTGGGAAATGCCGACGCTTTGCCACATGCCGCTACTGCGCAACCCGGACAAATCAAAACTGTCTAAGCGTAAAAATCCAACTTCTATCACCTACTATCGTGATGCAGGCGTGCTACCTGAAGCGCTGCTAAACTATCTTGGTCGTATGGGTTACTCAATGCCTAATGATGCTGAGCAGTTTACGCTAGAAGAAATGATTACCAGCTTTGATATTCAGCGTGTGTCGCTTGGTGGCCCTATCTTCGATATCGAAAAGCTAAACTGGCTCAATGCAGAATGGCTACGTGCGCTTAGCCCTGAAGAATTAAAGAATAAAATCCTTGAATGGGCCAGCAACAGTGACAAACTGACCGCGATCGCAGCGGCGATTCAGCCACGTATCGAGCTATTGTCTGATGCGGTTAATTGGGGTGGTTTCTATTTCCAAAACCTACCTGACATCAATGCTGAGAGCTTTACTCATAAATCACTCACCCCTGAGCAAATTATCGAGATGCTGCAATTAGCCCTTTGGCAGTTAGAAGTCTTACCAACTTGGTCAGAAGAAAACATCTATGCCACGCTAAAAGGCCTTGCTGCTCATCTTGATATTAAGATGCGTGACTTTATGGCGCCGTTCTTTATCGCTATCGCTGGTAGCACCTCATCGACGCCAGTCATGAACTCTATGGCAATTATCGGTGCTGATATGACATTGACTCGCTTGCGTCATGCAGTTGATGTACTGGGCGGCCTTGGTAAAAAGAAGCTTAAAAAACTTGAGAAACAAGCGGCAGAGTTGCCAGATTTCTTAGCAGCTGCTGAATAGTTTAGAAGCTGAACAACTTATCTACTAAACAGTTAACTAGCTAAACTTGTCGAATGTAAAAGGGTCAGGCCATCTCTGGCCCTTTTTTCGTTGTTAATCAGTACAACTACCCTCGTATTATTAAACGTCTTTTATTAAATATTTTAATTGGAAATAAACATGGCCGCCAAAACCGTCACGATAGAAAGCAAAGACTATGTCTTTAATACCCTAAAAGAAGCACAGAAATACTATGATGCCATCGTAAAGGAGCTTTTTGATGCAACTTTGACCCTGACCAAGGGCCAAGATTTCGAAGATTTGAAATGGATATACAGCACTTACTGTAGTTACACTAAGCATAATCTAGATAAATTGGGCAAATATGACATCATCGGCGTCAAAGGTATCAGAACGATCCGAGAAAAAGGCGGTCAATACATGCCAACTGAATGCTGTGCGATTATTTTTTCTGATGGTAGTGAAGAAGAGTTTTATACCGATAAAGCCATTAAAGAGATTGCACTTAAGCAAAATCCACGCTAATTTGGGCTTGTTGAGCCTTTAAAATCGGCTAAATCACTTTTTTTTGCATATTTATGAATTATTTTTAAAATAGTGGTTGACAAGACTGCCGCTCTTGCATAAAATACGCACACTCTTAGCGAGGGGCTATAGCTCAGTTGGTAGAGCACTTGCATGGCATGCAAGGGGTCAACGGTTCGACTCCGTTTAGCTCCACCATACTTATTTATAGCAACGCTCAGTATTACTGAAACGTAATCATAAATACTCGCTAGTAGGACGATATCAGCACCTAGGCAATGCTTATTTACTAAGCTATCTGATATTGTGAAGTACCGTTGTAACCACTGGTTATAACACTCTATGCGTCCCCATCGTCTAGAGGCCTAGGACACCGCCCTTTCACGGCGGTAACGGGGGTTCGAATCCCCCTGGGGACGCCACTATTCGGCGTCACTTATTAGCACTTTTGCTTAGCATCAGATTAGACTAGTAAGCGAACAATAAAAAAGCCCAGTCATCATACGGTGACTGGGCTTTTTTATGTCTGTCATTTCTCAACATCCTCTATTCTGTTGTCGTTAGCTTATTATTAATAGCTGCTAGCTTAGTGTTGATAGCGCTATTGCCAACCTATCTAATACTCGTTAATATCGACCTTATAAGCATATTTATAAAATACACCCACATACTATAAATGATGGGGCTTAGCGTAATTAAAGGGAAGTGATTGCTATGTTTGGTATCGAGAATTATCTAGGATTTATTTTGGCTGCTATGTTGTTAAACCTAACGCCAGGTACGGATAGCATGTACATCATCACCCGTAGTATTTCACAGGGGCAAACAGCAGGATTTTATTCTGTTCTTGGCATTACTTCGGGTATTTTGGTACATACGTTATTGGCAGCGCTAGGATTGTCCGTATTACTTGCCAACGCCCCTACCGCTTTTATGATCGTCAAATATATCGGTGCGGCTTACTTGTGCTATTTGGGTCTAAAAATGCTACTGAGCAAAAACTCGAGCTCGATAGCAAACAATTTATCCAAAGATCCGAACGTGACTAGCCGAAAGGCTGTAGATGGTTGGCAAATATATAAGCAAGGTGTGTTGACCAATACTTTTAATCCAAAAGTCGCTTTATTTTTCTTGGCGTTCTTCCCTCAGTTTATCGACGCTAGTTATGCTTATGGTATGCTGTCATTTTTAATGTTGGGGCTGACTTTTGCCACCACAGGCTTTATATGGTGCTTGAGTTTGGCGCTGCTGGCGTCAAAGTTCAGCAAAAAACTAAGAGAGAATCCAAAAATTGAATCCATGATGAATAAAATAAGTGGTGTCGTATTTATGGGGCTAGGAATTAAGCTGCTGACTGAGAAGGCTTAAAAGGTAAAGTAACAGGAAGAAGAAACGTCTTCCATAGAAAAGCCCAATCCCCTACTTTGACGGAGATTGGGCTTTTTATCATATAAAGCTTAACTAACTACTAGCCTGCTTCTTTGCTCTCAGCTGCCAGTTGACGTAGTACATAGTGCAATACGCCGCCATGACGCACATATTCGCGCTCTTTTGGCGTTTGTAGACCGACATTTACCTCAAAGGTTTCTGCCGAACCATCAGCACGTGTAGCCGTAACCGTGGCCGTTTTACTCTCGCCATTGTCCAAACCTGTGATGCTGAGCACTTCAGAACCATCTAGTTTGTAGGTTTCTGCGTTTTGACCATCTTTAAACGTCAATGGCAGCACGCCCATACCGACTAGGTTTGAACGGTGAATACGCTCAAACGAGCTGGTCAATACTGCTTTGACGCCTAGCAGGATTGTACCTTTAGCTGCCCAGTCACGGCTAGAGCCAGAACCATACTCTGACCCACCAAGAACGACGAGCGGACGCTTATCTTCTTTATACTTCATCGCTGCGTTATAGATAGGCATTTCTTCGCCATCTTGTAGCGTAGCGCTGTCATCTTTGAAATAATAGGTATAGCCCCCTTCTTTACCGCCCATCATGGTGTTTTTGATACGGATGTTGGCAAAAGTACCACGGGTCATGACTGCATCGTTACCACGGCGTGAGCCATAGCTATTGAAGTCTGCTTCCATCACACCACGCTCTTGCAAGTACTTACCTGCTGGTGAGTCTGGATCGATATTACCTGCTGGTGAGATATGATCGGTGGTAATTGAATCACCAAACAGACCTAGAATACGCGCGCCTTCGATATCAGGGATACCTTCTGGCTCCATAGTCATACCATCAAAGAACGGTGGGTTTTTAATATACGTTGACCCTTCATCCCATGGATATAGTTGGCTATCCGCTGAACTAATTGCGTTCCACGCAGCACTACCATCAAATACTTCGCCATAGTTTTTGCGGAACATATCAGCATCGATATTGTTGGCAATTAACTCGTTAATTTCTTCTGAAGTCGGCCAGATATCTTTTAGGAATACATCATTGCCATCTTGATCCTGTCCTAGTGGATGAGTGGTCAGATCGATATCAACAGTACCTGCCAACGCATAGGCAACGACCAATGGTGGTGATGCTAAGTAACTGGCTTTGACATGCGAGTGAATCCGACCTTCAAAGTTACGATTACCAGATAGTACAGCCGCCGCGACTAAGTCATTTTCTTCAATGCCTTTTTCGATCTCTTCTGACAATGGCCCTGAGTTACCGATACACGTCGTACACCCATACCCTACTAGATAGAAGCCCGTCTTTTCTAGCTCATCCATCAGATGGGTTTTTTCTAAATAGTCGGTGACCACTTTAGAACCCGGTGCGAGTGATGTCTTAACCCAAGGCTTAGCTTTAAGCCCTTTTGCAGCCGCTTTTTTGGCCACTAGACCTGCACCAATCATTACCGCTGGATTGGAAGTATTGGTACAAGAAGTAATGGCGGCAATAACTACCGACCCGTCTCGTAGTTTGTGTTGTTTGTCATCGATGCTGACATTTGAGAAGACATTGTTTGCTGGCGCGTAACCTGCATTGTCATCACTGGTATCAACTTCGATATTCGGTTCAGCTGCCAAGTGTTCAGCTTGTTCTTGCTCGCCGCCTTCTTGATCAAAGCGTACTTTACCTTCTACTTCTGACTTACGATCTTTGGTCATCTTTTCTAACGTTTCGCCAAACTTCTCATGCATATCAGACAAATTGATACGCTGCTGTGGCAAGTTCGGACCAGCAAGTGCTGGCTGTACTGACGACAGATCTAGTTCTAATTTGCTTGAATAAGTCGCCGCAGGTGTATCGGCATCGTGCCATAAGCCTTGCGCCTTGGCATATTTTTCGACCAGCTCAATCTGCTCTTCATCACGGCCTGATAAACGCAGGTAATCAATCGCCATTTGGTCAATTGGGAAAATACCACAAGTCGCGCCATACTCTGGTGACATATTGGCAATGGTAGCGCGGTCCGCTAACGGCATACTGTGTAAGCCTTCGCCATAAAACTCTACGAACTTGCCCACTACGCCATGTGCACGCAGCATTTCAACCACACGTAATACCAAATCGGTCGCCGTGACGCCTTCGGTTAGCTTGCCCTTTAGCTCAAAGCCGACCACTTGTGGAATCAGCATCGAAGACGGTTGACCCAGCATCGCAGCTTCAGCTTCAATACCGCCCACACCCCAACCAAGCACACCGATACCATTGATCATCGTTGTATGACTATCTGTACCGAACACTGTATCTGGATAAGCTGTCAGCTCACCATCGACGTCTGCTGCCATCACCACACGGGCTAAATACTCAAGGTTAACCTGATGTACGATACCTGTCGCTGGCGGTACCACGACGAAGTTTTCAAAGGCTTGCTTGCCCCAATGCAAAAATTCATAGCGCTCGTTATTACGCTTAAATTCAATTTTTTCGTTCAAATCTAGCGCATCTTCGCGACCATAAGCATCGACCTGTACAGAGTGATCGACGACCAGCTCACTAGGGATAAACGGATTGATCTGCTCAGCCTTTCCACCAAGCTCGACAACTGCATCACGCATCGCCGCCAAATCAACCACCGAAGGTACACCAGTGAAATCCTGCAATACCACACGCGCTGGCATAAAGGCGATTTCTTTTGACGCCTCAGCACCTGCATCCCAGTTGGCAACCGCTTCGATATGGTTTTTGCCAACCGACTGGCCACCGTCTTCGTTACGCAATAGGTTTTCTAATACCACTTTCATACAAAATGGTAGTGTCTTGATATGCTCATAAGTTTCGGTCAGCTTTGGCAGGCTGTAGTAGGCATGCTCCTTGCCAGCAACCGAAAGGGTGTCTTTTACATCAAAAATATCACTCATGATAGCTTCCTTATCGTTGTTATAAATCCTGGACATAAATTATTATAAGTTTATGTATGACTAGTGGCTCAATAAATGATTGATCTGTCTTGGATCAGCAGAGCAGTTTCGCAAAACTGTCTGATATAAGTCTGTGTTAACAAAAGAGATAATCATATCTGTAGTGATTAACAGAAACTCCCTTTTACCATAACAAACATACAAGGCTTTGTTAACGTCTGGACGTTGTCGAATCGTGGCACAATCGTAAACGTAACAACGGTTTAGCGAGCTATCTTTAAGCAATATCTTTCTATTTATTTTTTGTCTTTTTTACGTCGCCCACTGCGGAACACGTAGCTGTCTTCATAAAAGTCAGTATCTGCATTCTCTGCCCAAAAATGCGGCACTCCTAAAATCGGTAACGGCGCAAGCTGGCGCGGCTTCACGTCATCATTGGATAATAATGTGTCCATGTATTCGGCAACTTTGTCATCCAAATAGCTCATACGTTCAACTAATGATAAGGTAAAGAATTCTTGTGCAACGTGAATGACAATGCTGTGAGCGCATAGAGGTTTGCGTGGGTGTACCAACTGCTCAAGCAGGGCATGCCCAAAGATATAGACTGCTGCTTGAGCACTTGTATTCGGTTGTGCTGGGTTGTCCCATTTAGCACGTGGTTTCACCAAACTTGCCTGCCAGTCAAAATCAACTAATGCTTTACCGATACTAGCATCAGAAGTCACTAGCACTGTGCCATTCTCATCAAAGACAGTAATAGTGTCGCGCACACGTCCTCGACGCTCACTAATACCTTGTTTGGCGATTTCTAGCATATGGTAGTAATTGAGCATAGCTTTAGTCTTCGGATAGGTCAGCCAAATACTGCCATTAAACAAGTCATGCAAGTTATCACGCGTCGGGATATTGCCAGTTGTGCCGATGAAATGCTCATAGGCCTCCCCTTCAGGCAATGCATTTTGAGAGACGAACTGTAGCGTTTGAGATTTGTGGTCATGAGTAGGTTTGGTATGCGGTAACGGCTGTTGTAAGTGATCAGCCTGCTGCGTCATCGCCGTTTTTAAGACTTTGGCAACCGTGTCAGGCGTATTGATGTCAGAAGCATTTATATCGTGCTCATAAATACTTTTCACATTATCAAAACTTTCTGAATCACCTAAATTACTTAAATCATCTAAGCTATTCCTCTGCGGTTCTGAGCAACTAAGGTGTTCAATCGTGTCGCTGATATAACTCAATTGAGTAATATGCGATAACCAAGGCGCTTGCCAATCAATGGCAGCAAAGCTGTGATCAAGCTGACCTTCTACTACAGGCAGCTGCTTAGTATGAGTATCAGAGTTAAGTGTGGCGGGTAAATCACTGGCAGGCATAGAAGCTCTCTCTTACAGGCTATCTCTATTAGACGTATGGACGGTCTATGGTATCATGGTGCGCTTTTTTACTGCTAGATACGCCGCTCGAAAGGACTTTTTGAGCGCTATGGATGAATGAGTTTTATGGCAAATTTTAATACCCACTTAAATGTCGCCTTTATGGTCAGCGGCACACTGAGTTTGACGGTTTATAAAGCTGGATTGATTGATGATTCGGGATTTTTGGTGTGCGTAGCGCTTGGTACTATCGGTGGATTGCTGCCAGACTTGGACTCTGATAATTCAACACCGATTAAGCTCGGTTTTAATATCACCTCGTTTATATTTGCCTTTGGGCTGGTCATGCATTGGCGTAGTGACTTGAGCTTACTGGCATTGATAGTATTGTGGTTGGCTGGCTACGGTTTTATGCGTTACGTCGTCTTTCATATTTTTACTACTATGACGGTGCATCGCGGCGTCATCCACTCTGTGCCGTATATGGCGATACTGGGATTGGGTCTGACATGCCTAAGTTATTATGGTTTGCACTTACCACTGACGACTAGCTGGTTTTATGGTCTGTTTTTATTTGGTGGCGCGATGGTGCATTTGTCATTGGACGAGCTGTATAGCGTCAATTTGTCCAATATGAAAATGAAACGTTCATCGGGCACGGCAATGAAGTTTTATCAGCCAAAAGACAAATGGTGGTATTTGCTTCTATACACTATCCTTGCGCTACTGGTATACGCCGCCCCGCCTTTTGAAATGTTTTGGTCACGATTGAGCGACCCTTCTGCATGGGCACAGCTCAAAGTCGGCATATTGCCAGAATTAATAAAAAGCATGCTGCAATAAAATTATCAAAAGACCATTAAGCCTAAACGAATAAGCCCAAACAAAAATTAGAGTAAAACATGCAATCTTACCCAGATACTTGCCCGTGCCAAATTAATCCAACAGCAGAGATGACAGACGCTCCGCTATCCTATCAAGACTGCTGCCAGCCATATCATGATGCTTTTTATAATGATGAGATTGATAAAGCAGATGGTATAAAAGTGGAGACAGCCGAACGGCTTATGCGCACGCGCTATAGTGCCTTTGCATTGGTGAAATCAGAGTATATCATCAAGACCACAGTGCCTGCTCAGCAAGCATTACTTGATATTAATGCGATTGAAAGTTGGGCAAAAGAGACAGACTGGGCAGGATTAGAGATTGTAGAGCACACGCCAAAGCTTGGTAAAAGACATGCACAGGTTGAATTTAAGGCTTACTTTAATGCAAAAGATAATGCAGGTGATTTAACAGTAAAAGTACAAGCGCATCATGAGCTGTCCACCTTCGTAAAGGTAAAAGACAAAGCAAATAAGGATACGCGCTGGTACTTTTTAGATCCGACGGTTGCGATGACTGTCAGCCAAAAGCAACCGTGCATTTGTGGGTCTGGTGAAAAGTTTAAGCGGTGTTGTGGGGATTTTATTTAAACAACATTAATTATTTATCTCTCCCTAAACACTCGCTCCAACGGCTCGTGCAATTGCAATACCTTCATCAACGGTCAAAAACTTGCGCTGACTTGGGCTGTCTTTATAAATGACATCACCATCTTGAAAGATTAAGCATTCATTGACCGCCAACTGCTGCCACTTCTCGTTTTCAGTCAATGGCACGGTGACTAAAATAGTGACTTTATCTGTATCTGTAGTCACATCACCAAAGTTAATCGCCATATCATCATCAGCGAGTTTCGCTTCACCAAATGGCGCTTTGCGCGTGAGATAAAACAGTAAGCTACCTGCATAAGCCAGTTGCCACCTGCCATTCGATATTAAGCAGTTAAACAACCCATTGGCAGAGAGATAACGACATTGCGTAGTCAAAAAATTAAACAACGTTTTGTCATCAGGACGCGATTTAAAGCTGCTTTTTAGACGATTGACCAAATAGCAGAATGCCATTTCAGAATCAGTTGAACCAACTGGCTGACAATGTGAGGCATTGCCATTGTCTTGTAAGCGCTGACAGCGTTTGATAAATTCGCTATTCATCTGTCCATTATGCGCAAACACCCACTGCTCGCCCCATACTTCACGCACGAATGGATGGGTGTTTGCCAAGCAGTTCTGCCCTTGCGTCGCTTTACGGATATGCGCAATGACATTCATAGCTTTGATTGGGTAGTTATTGACTAAGTCAGCGACTGGCGACAGATGGCTTGGACGATTGTCATGAAACAAACGCAGACCCGTTGAGTCATTTGCCGTCTCATCGTTGGTTTTGTCATTATTGCTGCATTCGCTGCGCTCAAAAAAGGCAATACCAAAGCCATCTTCATGACTGTCCGTCATCCCGCCGCGCTTGCGAAACCCTGCAAAGCTAAAGCCAATATCCGTTGGGGTATTACAGTTCATTCCTAAGAGTTGACACATTTAATCATTACCGCCGTTATTGTCGTCTATTATCGAGTTACCTTGAATAGGATTACTTTGAGCAGCAGATAGCGCATCAAAGTCAGCATCACTCATCTCATCCAGTAAGGCGGCACCATCAGTTGGGATGGTATCCAAAATGCGCTGAGCTTCTGCCAAATCTGTACTTTCTACCCAAAGAACGATACCCGAGTTCATGCCAGGGATAGCGCTGAGCGGTTGCAAGGACACGGTGATGCCGTTATTACGTAGTAGGTTGGCGTGCAGCTCACCCTGCATATTGGTATCGTAGCGCGCCAGTTTGTGCCAGTTATCAACTTGATCGGTCATGGGGTCGCCTCTAAGGTTTCGGTGCTAAAATTAGTACTAGCATTGGTACTAGCATAAATGAATAGGCAATGCTTAAGACAATTGATCTAGCGTATATTCTTTAATTGCAAACTCACTACTACTTAATGTTTCCTGCGCTTGTTCGGCTTGGGTGATACTGCTAAATACGCCGACTATTTGATTGTCTGGTTTGCTTAATAGTACAAATACGGTATTTTGCGACTTTTCAACATGCGCCCAATGATAAGCAGCCAGACGTTTCATCAAGTCAGGGTTTTTGACCATGATGTTATCACCCGTACGACCTTCGGTACGGTTGTAGTGAATCACATTTAGGCGTAATAACCAGAAAATCACTGCTGCCTTTGCCAGCATAACAGGTAGCGCACGCTTTTCATCACTGTTTAGCGGGCGTATCGATTCATAACCTTGTAAGAACGCCGCCATTTTACTGCGATCAAAGTTGACGGACTCACCTTGTTCTGCAACGCCCCACGTGGTACAAAAATCATTGATAGTGATCGCAATATCCATCACATAGTGCTCGACGCTGACTTCGGTAAAGTCCAACAGGCCCGTTAAACGCGCTTCGCCTTTTTGTAAGTTCCATAAGGTATTGTCAGCGAACATGTCTAAATGGCATAAGCCTTTTGGCAAGGTTGCCAGTGGCAATTCCGAATAAGAGCGCCAGATATCGCTCATTAGCTTGGCTTCGTCACCTGGCATAAACTGCATTTCACGGTCGCGCACGTCTGCCCATGGGTATAAAGGCACGCCATATTGCTCACTTGGCTGCAGTGCTTGTAGCGTTTCATGCAGCATCGCTAATGCCGCGCCAATGTCATGACACATTGCTTGCGTGGTTTGATCTGGATGTGAACCTGCTAGACACGGTACTAGCGTAATCGCCTTGTCTTCATAATGGATGACATAGCGCTTATCGTCGCCGTCCGTTTGCGAACCATTTGATTCAATAACGGCTAGCGGCGCAGCGACTGGTAACTTGCCATTTAACTGATTAAGGATAACGGCCATTTTTTCGATATCAGCAGGCGGACGCTCTTCAAATAAAGTGAACACGTAAGAGTATGTGCCATCTACATCGTCAGTCGTTTGAATAAACCAGTTTGAATTTTTAATACCTTGAGTGATCGGAATCGCGCGGGCAAACGACACGCCAAAGCTTTGGCAAAAGGCGGCAAACTGATCATCGGTTAACTGGGTATAGACGGACATGACATCTCACTTATAGCAATTGGATAAGAAGTTAAATAGGATAAATTTATTCGGTAATGACAGCAATTGTACCGCGCATGATAAAACTATGGTGAAAAGCGTAATAATCTTGCGAAAACCTGCCTGAAATAGCAGTGATTTTGCTAGACTAGCGCCTATGAATTGATTATAAGGTGAAAGACCCTATGTTAGCAAAGCGTATCATTCCTTGCTTGGACGTTGACAATGGCCGCGTGGTCAAAGGCGTGCAATTTGTCGATATCAAAGACGCAGGCGATCCTGTCGAAGTAGCCAAACGCTACAACGAACAGGGCGCTGATGAGATTACTTTTTTGGATATTACTGCGACCAATGATGAGCGCGATACCACTTATCATACTGTTGAACGCATGGCAGAAACGGTATTCGTTCCGCTGACCGTTGGCGGCGGCGTACGAAAAATCGCTGATATCCGCAATTTGCTCAATGCTGGCGCGGATAAAGTTGCCATTAACTCGGCAGCCGTATTTACACCGGAGTTCGTTGGTGAAGCCGCGCAGAAATTTGGTAACCAGTGTATCGTCGTTGCTATCGATGCCAAACGCGTCGCTGATATCAACGTCGATGGTATTGTCGTACCACGTTGGGAGATTTTCACCCATGGTGGCCGTAAACCAACGGGTATCGATGCCGTTGCTTGGGCGAGCAAAATGGCTGAACTGGGCGCAGGTGAACTACTGGTCACCTCGATGGACGGTGATGGCACCAAAAAAGGCTATGATTTGGCACTCATGCAGCAAATTACGAGCCGTGTTAATGTACCAGTTATCGCCTCAGGCGGCGTCGGTAACCTGCAACATTTAGCAGAAGGCGTACTAGAAGGCGGCGTAGATGCCGTACTTGCCGCCAGTATTTTTCACTTCGGTGAGTACACGGTATTGGAGGCCAAAGAGTATATGGCAGCGCAAGGAATACAGATGCGTCTTTAGCACGCTCGTAATATACAAATAAAACCCAAAAAAATGCTATCATAGCGCTAACCATTTATTTTCGTTCAATTAACTAGGGCAGCGCCAAAATAATAGGCGACCGAGTCGATTGAACGCATCAGACTATTTAGCTATTTATTGACGCCTATATTTCAATTGAACGCTTATTAAGCAAAGGATTTTTTATGTCGAATTTACAACAGCAGCGCAACGACGTGACTCATATCGATGGCAACCTACATCAAAACGCTGATGCTCGCATTGGTATCGTTGTCGGTCGTTTTAACGGTTTTGTCGTTGAGTCATTGGTTGATGGTGCAATCGATGCCCTACTCCGTCATGGTGTCTTGGGTAGCAACATTACTGTTATTCGCGTGCCTGGCGCATTTGAGCTACCACTTGTGGCCCAACGTGCTGCTGAATCAGATCGTTTTGACGCGATTGTGGCGCTGGGTGCAATCATCCGTGGCAGCACTCCACACTTTGATATTGTAGCTAGCGAGTCGGCCAAAGGTTTGAGCGCTGTGGCAATGGATTATAATATCCCTGTTGCTAACGGTATCATCACTACTGATAGCATCGAGCAAGCTATCGAGCGCTCTGGTACTAAAGCGGGTAACAAAGGCTCTGAAGCTGCAATGGTTGTACTAGAAATGATCGCTGTTTTGTCACAGCTAGATATTGATGACAGCATCGATGAAGCGTAAGCTTTAAAGCCCATATTTATTAGTTTAACTGGTGCTGCTATTTAGTAATAACAGCACCTTATAGCACTAGCCAGCTATCGAAACAATTGGCTACTTTTTGAATTTTCGCCGTATTTCTATACCCTTTAAAGCTTTGAATCAGCAAAGTTAAAAAGCTACTTTGTTAATTTATATTTTGACTGGGTATCATCTCAAAAATTTAGGTACAGACCCCCTATGACTGACCAACTCAAGCGCGCTATTAGCGCTGCGAAAACCGCACAAGCCAACGATGGACAAGCTGAAGCTACCCGTATAGCGAGCAGTAGTGCGGGTGATCAAACATTCGATATGAGTGAGTCTTCTTACAAGACCAGTCACACTGCTATCCGTAAGGCACGTCGCTTTGCGATGCAGGGCCTATACGAATGGCTCGTTACTGATCGCCGCTTTGATGTAGATGGTAAGCTTGGCTGGAAAGCCAATGCTCCGCATGATATTGCTGCTCGCACGCGTGCAACCAATGCCATGCATACCGTCCATATCGGTTATTATCATGAAATGATGCGCGACATCCCAGAGCAGATTGAAGCACTCGACGCGCTTATCAGTCAGCATCTCGATCGTGAGGTTGATAAGTTAGATACGGTTGAGCACGCTATCTTGTTGATTGGCGCGTATGAGCTGCAAAACCGTGTAGAGATTCCTTATAAAGTCGTGCTTGATGAAGCAATGAAGCTAAATAATCACTTTGGGGCGACTGATGCTCACAAATTGATTAATGCGGTACTGGATAAAATGGCCGGTGAGCTGCGCGCAGTCGAAGTGCAAGCAGACACTAATGCCAATCTACGTACGTCACAAAAAGCGGCGGCTAAACAGTCTGAAGCAAATCCAGTGGATAGCATCGAAACTGCTGCTGAAACAGAAAGCGCGATCGTCGATGAGCCGACTGCATCAAACAAGCCGCGTATCAGTGCTAACAAAGCCAACGTTAAACGCAGTAGTGCCAGTAAAGCCAGTGCAAATATCAGTGACTTTAAGGCGAGCAAGAAAAACGCTAACGATACCAAAGACTAAGACTAGCCATGAACGAGTTTGAGCTGATTGAGCGTATATTCTCACAGATGCAGGCCACGCATACGCCATTAACTGGTATCGAAAAAGGTATCGGTGACGACGCGGCGGTGATGGCATTGCCAGCAGGATCACGCTTGGTTAGCTGTATTGATACGTTGGTTCAAGGTCGTCACTTTCATGCTAACTGGCAAAGAGTCGACGAATTAGCGTTTGCGATTGGCTATAAAGCCGTGGCTGTTAATGTCTCAGATATCGCTGCTATGGGTGCGACGCCACATAGCATTATGCTAGCGTTGGCACTACCTGAACGTCTAGCAAATCACGATTGGCTCACGACATTTGCCAAAGGTTTATTTCATGCGTGCCAGCTGTTTGGCGTGACGCTGATAGGTGGTGATACCACGCGTGGTGATCGTTTAGTGCTCAGTATCAGCGCACAAGGGTTGCTGTCCGCAGATACACCAGCTGTTTATCGCTCAGGTGCACAAGTTAGCGATAAAGTCTATGTCTCAGGCACACTTGGTGATGCTGCTTTCGCCTTGCAACATCCTGACAGCGCACAAGGTATCGAGTTGGCACATCGTCTACATATGCCAACGCCGCGTATTGCGCTAGGTGCAGCATTGGCAAAGATGGGTGCCACAGCGATGATAGATATCTCCGACGGTCTTTACCAAGATCTTGGGCATATCTGTCAGCAAAGCTCTGTCGGCATACGAATCCATTTAGATAAGCTACCGAGTAGCGAGTCATTATCTACTGTCGATTTGTCTGATCGCTTATTAGGTCAGCTAGCGGGCGGCGATGATTATGAACTGGCATTTACTTTGCCTTCACATATCAAACCGCCTACTGGCAACACACCTGTCACTTGTATCGGCGAGGTAATTGCACTAGCAGATCCGATAGCGACAGATACCAAGTCTTCTGATAACTCACGTCTTGAACTGTTTTATCAAAATCAGCCAGTGACGCCAACTCAGCCCGCACCGTTTTTAACGTGGCCCAATCTTACTGGCTACCAACATTTTACAGGCTAATCCATGACTGATCACGACTTATCTAAGCCTGACATCCGTAAAGCAAATGACTGTCCACCGCTACCGGTCGGTGCCAGTATGCTTGACCGTGTGGTTTATTGGCTTGGGCTAGGTTTAGGTAGTGGTCTGCCGCGCCGTGCACCTGGTACTTGGGGTACCGTTGGTGGGCTGATTGTGGGCGTGCCCCTCATGAGTCTAGGTTTTATTCCTTTTTTACTGCTGACTATTTTATCTTGTTTGGTTGGTATCTGGATCTGTGGGCGTACTTCTGAATTAATGCAGGTGCACGATGATCCACATATTGTGTGGGATGAATGGGCAGGCATGTGGATTACCTTATTACCGTTATCTTACATTTTGTCTTATTTATTTCCTAAGCCTGAAAACACATTGTCGTTAATGATGATGCCTATGTTTTGGGGCTGGCTACCGACCGCCTTTATCCTATTTCGCGTATTTGATATCTTAAAGCCGCCACCGATTGGCTGGGCAGACAAAAAAGTTGCTGGCGGTCTTGGGGTCATGTTAGATGATATTATTGCAGGCATCATGGCAGCGGTCATTTGGTTGGTTATTTACATCATTGTGATGATGTTCATGTCTTTTTGATATTAGCGCACAGAAATATTTACTACAGTTTTAGCTGTCTTATATATTTGATTTTACTTACTTAAATTATTGGTATTCAAATTACAAAGCCTGCACATCACAGCATTTTTATAAATGAACATTTGCGCTATAATCCAATATTATATTTTGTTACATTTGCGAGCCTATTATGACCTCTCCTCTTTCTGTAATTATTTTAGCTGCCGGTAAAGGCACACGTATGCAATCGGCAAAGCCAAAGGTATTGCAGACATTGGCTGGGAAGTCTTTATTAGGTCATGTACTAGATACTTGTCATCAGTTAACTGTTGATGAAACCATCATTGTTCATGGATTTGGCGGTGATCAAGTAAAGTCAGAGATTACCAATCAATATACACAAGCATCGATTACTTGGGTTGCTCAAACTGAGCAATTGGGAACTGGCCATGCGGTCAAGGTGACACTGTCTGATTTACCTAAGTCAGGACAAAGTCTCATTCTTTACGGTGATGTGCCATTGGTAAGCTGTCAGACGCTAACAGCATTAAAAACTGCCAATACTAATGGCATGTCTATGCTGACGCTGACAGTCGATAATCCATTTGGCTTGGGTCGTATTAAACGCGACCAAGCAGGTAATATTGAAGCCATCGTTGAGCAAAAAGATGCTGATGCTGAAGAGCAAAGCATTAAAGAAATTAACAGCGGCATTTACTGTGTCGACAATGCGCTACTGCACAAATATTTGCCTGAGCTTTCTAATGACAATGCACAGCAAGAATATTATCTGACGGATATCGTCAAAATGGCTGTTGCCGATGGTATTACTATCGCGGCGATTGAGCCTGAGCATACGTTTGAGATTGAAGGGGTGAATAACCGTCAACAGCTTGCTAGCCTAGAACGCACTTGGCAACGTAAGCTAGTTGCTGACTTGCAAGAAGCTGGCGTGCAATTTGCCGATCCTAGCCGTGTCGATATTCGTGGTACGTTGACCGCTGGTCAAGATGTGTTTATTGACGTTAATGTGGTGTTTGAAGGTGACTGTACCTTGGGTGACAACGTCTATATCGAAGCAGGCTGTGTTATCAAAAATGCCCAGATTGGTAATGCCTGCTATATCAAACCATATTGCGTGATCGATCGCGCTGATATCGGTGCTGGTGTTGATATCGGGCCTTTTGCGCACTTGCGTCCTGATACCGTACTATCTGATAACAGCAAAGTTGGTAACTTTGTCGAAATTAAAAAGTCGACTATTGGTCAAGGCAGTAAAGTAAATCACTTAAGCTATGTCGGCGATGCAACTGTCGGTACAGGTGTGAATATCGGTGCTGGTGTCATTACTTGTAATTATGACGGTGCTAATAAATCACAAACCATCATTGAAGACAATGCGTTTATCGGCTCCAATGCTAGCTTAGTCGCTCCAGTGACGATTGGCGATACAGCGACCGTTGCCGCTGGTTCTGTGATTACTAAAGACGTTGACAGTAGTGCGTTGGCATTCGGTCGTGCGCGTCAGGTACAAAAAAATGACTTTCAAAGACCCACTAAAAAATAATTGCTCATTGGTGGTTTAGCCAACCTCAGTCATTCTTGAACCAATTTAAGCAGTGCGGCAATTTTTGTGGTACTGCTTCACTATATCTGTCGTTTGATGACTCATCATTAATGTCCGACCAAATTATTTGATTTTGCAACATTATATATTGAACTAATAAAATTTAAATCTAAGGAATAGCCATGTGTGGAATTGTAGGCGCCGTCGCTGAGCGAAATATCGCTAATATCTTACTTGAAGGCCTAAAGCGTTTAGAATATCGCGGCTATGACTCAGCTGGTCTGACGGTTATTCGTGATGGTGAACTACACCGTGAGCGCCAAGTAGGTAAAGTACAGGCACTGGTTAATGCCGTCGCTATCAATCCAGAGTTTTTTGATGGTCATATCGGTATTGCTCATACGCGCTGGGCAACCCATGGTGAGCCAGCACAACGTAATGCGCATCCACACGTGTCAGGCAAAATTGCGGTCGTTCATAACGGTATCGTCGAAAACTACGCTGAGCTGAAAGAAGAGTTAATAGCCAAAGGCTATGTGTTTACTTCACAGACAGATACTGAAGTTGTGGCCCATCTGATCCATGATATCTACAAGAAGACACCTGACTTGTTAGAAGCAGTACGTACCATTATCCCGCTACTGCACGGTGCTTTTGCATTGGGTATCGTCCACATAGATTGCCCTGATGAGCTTATTACTGTACGTCTAGGCTCACCTTTAGTTATTGGTGTCGGTATCGGTGAGAACTTTATCGCATCAGATCAGTTGGCATTGCTACCGGTGACTAACCGCTTTATGTATCTAGAAGAAGGTGATATCGCCAAATTAACTCGCAATAGCATTCAGGTTTATGCAGATGGTGTTGAAGTCCAACGTCAGATACATGAAATTGATGCCACCCAGCACAATGCCGATAAAGGCGAGTTCAAACATTATATGCTCAAAGAAATTTATGAGCAGCCAGATGCCGTCGCTCGTACGATAGAGATGGCTTTGGAGAATGGTGAAACCACCAAACTACGCGACGATTTTTTACAGCGTCATGAGACACTGTTGTCAGGTATTCGTCATGTGCAAGTGATTGCTTGTGGTACCAGTTATCACGCTGGTATGGTCGCAAAATACTGGTTTGAGAGCCTTATCCGTATACCTTGTTCCGTCGAGGTTGCCAGCGAATTCCGCTATCGTAATCCTGTTATCATCGATAATACTTTGGTCATCTGTATTTCTCAATCTGGTGAAACGGCTGACACCTTATCAGCATTACGTGATATCCAAAAGCAAACGCCAGCAGGCTTAGTCAGCTTGGCACTGTGTAATGTACCGACTTCATCGCTGGTACGTGAAACAGACATCTTCTTGCCAACGTTAGCAGGACCTGAGATTGGTGTCGCCTCTACCAAAGCATTTACCACTCAGCTTGTGGCCTTGATATTGTTGATATTAAAAGTTGGTGTCACGCAGCAGCGCATGACTGACGAACACTTAAATACGTTATTAAGTGAGTTACATCAATTACCAGGACAACTCTACGCCAGCTTAAACCTTGATGCTCCTATCAAGACCATGAGTGAGAGCTTTGAAGATAAGAAAAGCTGTCTATTCTTAGGTCGCGGGCTACAGTTCCCGATTGCGCTAGAAGGTGCACTAAAGCTGAAAGAAATCTCTTACATTCATGCAGAAGGTTATGCGGCAGGCGAGCTCAAACACGGTCCATTAGCATTGGTCGATAAAGACATGCCCATCGTTGTATTGGCGCCTAAAGACAGTATGTTTGATAAATTAAAAGCCAACATGCAAGAAGTGCATGCGCGTCATGGTGAGCTATTTGTATTCGCTAGTGAAGCCAGTCAGATGGTCGCGGAAGATAGACTACACTTAGTATATGTACCCGATGTTTGCGAGACGCTCGCCCCCATCGTCTACAGCGTGCCTGTGCAATTGTTGTCATATCATGTAGCAGTAATGCGTGGCACAGACGTCGACCAGCCACGCAATTTGGCAAAATCAGTCACGGTAGAATAAGAAGAATTACTCTACGAGAGCTCTGAAAAAGACAAGTATTTACCCCTGCTATTGTGAACTCAGTAGCAGGGGTTTTTTATAATTTTAAAACGACCTACTAGCAATTTAAAAAAGTAGTAATAATTGCCTGAGCAAAAATTAAATAAAGATACTTAGATCCAGCTCCAAATAATCCGCATATTTTAAAAATTGGTGAAAAGCAGAATTTCGATACAAAAAAAATAGTGACACTCTATCTATTCACTAGAGTATCACTATTATTGTGCTTATTTGGTGGCTACATTTAGTTGCCTGTAACGACGTTTAGTCTCTTTCTAGGACAACTCTATAGCGAGCATTGCCACTCTCTAATCGCTCAAACGCTTCATTAATCTCAGACATTTTGTATGTTTCAGTGACTGGCTGAATATTATGTCGCGCAGCAAAATCTAGCATTTTACGTAGCGTCGATGGTGAGCCAACTGGCGAGCCTGATAGACTATTCTGAGCCATAATCATTGGTGCAGCCGATATCTCTAGTGGCGCTTCTAACAGTCCAACAAAATGCAGCTTACCTTTTGGTCTTAGCGTCTTGATCACGACATCCCAGTTCATATCAACGTTCACTGTTGAGATTATTAGATCGAAAGAACCTGCGGCTTTTTCAATTTCGCTATCATCTCTTGAGTTTAGTGAATGGTGAGCGCCCATCTCTTTTGCTTCTTCCATTTTTGATTCACTGGTAAATGCTGTCACTTCACAGCCCCACGCATTGGCAAACTGCAATGCCAAATGACCCAAACCACCAATACCAATTACAGCCACTCTAGAAGTTGGTTTGATGTCGTACTGCATAAGTGGGTTAAACACTGTGACACCACCACATAACAGTGGTCCTACCGCGTTAAAATCAAGCCCTTCAGGTATCTTGATGACGCTAGTATCTTTTGCGCGTACTTTATCTGCAAAGCCGCCATGATTACCAATGATCGTACCTTCTTGCTCAGGGCATAGGTTGTGGTCTCCATCAATGCATAGATCGCAGACGTTACAGTATCCTTTATGCCAGCCAAGTCCGACTTTATCGCCCAATTCTAGATGCTTGACGTGCTTGCCCTTATTAAGAACTTTACCTGCAACCTCATGTCCACCGACAAACGGATATTGAGTCATACCCCATTCGTTTTGCCACATCGATAAATCACTATGGCAAATACCGCAGCTATGTACTTCGATTTCTACTTCGTGATCGCCTAGAGTACCTGGATCATATTCATAAGGCTCAAATTTGCCACCTTTCTCTTGTGCTGCATATGCGTTAATCATAGTTATTCCTTATTTTCTAGTTTTTTACAAATTGGTCTATAAAGATTGGTTTATCGTTCTAATAGCTACTTATCTATTAGTAAAATTAAAATAGTGCTATAAGAGATAAACAATTTCTTCAATTAATTTGGTTGGACAGACTATAGCAAAGACTGACCCAACTAATCCATTCAACTTACCAGTTTTAGACTAACGTCATACAAAGAGTCATACTTAATAGGCAGTCACTCATCAAAAATACTGCTTGTTATCAGCAACATTGTTTTACTAATTATTTGATTACTTATATAGTGCATGTCTTCTTCGATAACCTGTCAGTTTTGGCGTCTTCATTACCTGCAATAAAAGACAGACTATCATGAGTGACATTCCTAGCCAGCCAATAGGAGAGAATGTTTCACCGATTATAATGATAGCCAATATAGTGGCCATAATAGGTTCTAATAACGTGATAAGCGTCGCTTTGCTCGCCTCAATCACTCTCAACGCTTGACCAAAAAGTAAATAACCAAAGAACATCGGCGCAATTGCCAGATATAGGGCAACGTTTATATGTTTTGCATCCAAAAACAGGTTTTCCCCTGTTAATAATAATGATGGCAACAATAAAATCGCCGACAGACCAAACATGCTTGCCATCGCTGATTTCGAGTTTACCCCGTTCTCTATCATCTGACGTGCTGACCATGAGTATGTGGCATAGGTCAATCCTGCAACTAACCCTAACAATACGCCTAGTATTCGATTATTTGCTTGTGCGTTTATATCTAAATATTGGGTTTTACCTAAAGTCAGCAAAATAACGCCAACCATACCAAATATAAAACTTACCACCCATCGACTAGTGACTCTTTTATTGCTAATCAGACGCTCCATGATAACAGTGAAAAATGGTGCGCTAGCAATTGAGATCACTGTACCAATAGCGACACCTGCCAATCTCATAGAGGAATAAAAAGCCAAAGGATAGATAGCAACGCATAGACTACCGATGAATAAGAGACTGGGTTTAGAAAGTAGTTTCTGTCTATCGCTTAATAAATTATTCTTAGCATTCAATACTAGCAATACACCGCCTACTCCCATCGAAAACGCACCAACGGCTAATGGACTAACGTCAGGTATAAAAGCAGAGGCTGTACCTGTCGTTCCCCAAAGGACACTGGCAGCTATCACACATAGAACAGCACTGAAACTAGATTTATTCTGCAGCATAGTAGCTACCTCTAACGTTATAATGAATAACATTATTATAGAGGGATACAGACTACTATTTGTGCAGATTAGACGGTTTGCATGTTTAGTTAGACGTGTTTTAATTTGGAAGGGGCAATACCAAAATATTTAGAAAAACGGCGGCTAAAAGCACTAACATCCGTATAACTAACCAGTTCGGCTATAATAGCGATAGGTGAATCAGTATGTAGCAACAAAGCTTGCGCCTTTTGCATTCTGATCTTTGTAATGTACTCAGTGACGGTCTGGTTTGTTTGCGATTTGAAGTTCTTTTTGAACTGCGTAGCACTGAGACAAGAGATATCCGCCAACACTTCGACAGAAAGGTTTTTAGCAAAATTGTGGTGAATATATGATACGGCTTCTCTAATTCGAGCATCATATTGCACAAATAGATTTTGTTGTTCTAGAAGCTTATAAAAGGTATCAAACATCAGCCTCTCAACTTCAGGATTGATTTGATACCTTAACTGACTTTCTGAAAACTCTAAAAAAGCCAACAATGGCGAACTTATAGAAAAAACAATTTGTGATGAATGAAGCACATTTTCTGGTAATAAGTCTATATCCACAACGATAAACTTTGCATTCTCCTCAGCGCTAAAGTAGTGCTTTTCATTTACCTTGACGACAACACATTCACTTGGGATAACTTTTCCAGTATAACTCCCAACTTCGATATTGATTGCCCCTCGCAAAGGCAAAACAATCTGATGAAAGTCATGAGAATGCCCTTTAGTTTGACGAGTATATGACCTAATTGAGAGCGTGTTAATCATTCAGCATTTTCCAGATTGCTATTATTGTGTCGTGTCTTGGCTCACTATTTGGTTAGCTATTTGGCTCTCTATGAGAAGTAACTATTAGGGGTCACTAGGCTTACCATGTGGAGCTAGCCATTTAGCAAACCATCCTGATAAATCATCCATCAAAGTATAGACGACAGGAATAACAACCAAGCTCAATAGCGTAGAGGTTACCAGACCACCCAGTACTGCTGCTGCCATCGGTCGCCTAAAAGTAGGATCTGCATCACCCCAACCAAATACTAGGGGCAACATACCTGCACCCATCGCAATAGTTGTCATGATAATAGGCCGTGCACGCTTGCGGCATGCATCTACGATAGCCTCAAAACGCGCCAGCCCTCGGCGCTGGGCAATCAATGCATAATCGACCAATAGAATAGAGTTTTTGGTCGCAATACCCATAAGCATAATAAAGCCAATCATCGAAGGCATCGATAAGCTGCTATTAGTAATAACCAAGCCAACAAACGCCCCACCGATCGACAGAGGTAACGCCATAAGAATGGTAAAAGGCTGCAACAAACGACCAAATAGTAGAATCAGTACGCCTAAAATACAAACCACACCGACAGACATCGCAATGATAAAGCCACTAAAGAGATCAGCCATGTTTTCGGCTTGGCCCTGATCGATGATGGTAATCGAAGGCGGCAGTTGCTGCATGGTCGGCACTGCTTTGACCGCTTGTACCAAATCGCCAAGCTCGCCACTCGCAGGTTGTACCGTGATACTAATGGCACGCTCTCGATCCAACCTACTAATCTGCGCAGGCCCAGTGCCAAAGTCTAGCGTAGCAACCTCACCGACGCGCACGCCTTGACCGGCAGGCATAGTACTCGGCACGTACAAACCTTCTAGCTGATTAACATTTTGCTTAGCCACATCAGGTAAACGTACGACGATTGGTACTTGGCGCGTATCAAGATTGAGCTTGGACAATTGCTGCTCGTAGTCGCCTACAGTCGCCACACGTAGAGTCGTAGCGATATCTTGCGTGGTCACCCCTTTATCCGCCATTGCCAATCTATCTGGCGTTACCGTTAGCTCTTGACGAGGCAAACTGCGATCACTGGTCACAGCGCCTGCACTTGGCAGCCCTCGAATCTCAGACATGATTTTTTGTGCAGTTTGTTCAAGCAGTTGCGGATTGGTACTGGTTAATGAAAAGTTATAACCGCTCTCACCACCACTCGATAGACCGACAGTAAACCGTGCTCCTGGCACTTCTGTCATTAGCTTGCTAATTTTGCGCTCTATCTCTTGCTTGGTGCCTCGTTCTGCACGCGGAGCAAGCACAATATCCAAGCCAGCGATGTTTTCAGCCTTGCCGCCGCCACCATCTGACGCACCCATCGATGCCTGCGCCTCTCCCACTGAGGTAAAGATATTGGTCACCTCAGGCATGGCCAAGATACGTGCACTCGCTAGCGCTGCCACGCGCTCAGTATCTGCCAACGACACGTCAGGTGTCAGCTCAATAGCCACTCGAGTTTGATCGATATCATTATCAGGGATAAATGACGTGGGTAACAGCTTAACTAGAGCTAGCGATGCTACAAATAAAACAAGCGTTGCACCCATGGTCAACCAACGATGATGTAGGGTCCAAGACACAATCTTAAGATAGTACTTCATCATCGAGCTTTGTTTTTCGACGTGCTTTTTCTCAGGTCGCAAGATATAAGCTGCCATCATAGGGGTAATCAGGCGCGCCACCATCAGCGAGGCAAAAATTGATAAGGCAGCCGTCCAACCAAACTGACGGAAAAACTGTCCAACGATACCGCCCATAAAGGCCGTTGGTAAAAACACCGCAATCAAAGTAAAAGTAGTGGCAACAACGGCCAGACCGATTTCATCAGCGGCTTCCATCGCCGCTTCATAAGGTGTCTTACCCATGCGTAGATGACGTATGATGTTTTCGACTTCAACGATTGCATCATCGACCAGCACCCCAATAACCAGTGATAATGCCAGTAGTGAGATGATATTCAGACTAAAGCCAAATAAATACATACCCAAAAAGGTTGGAATCACTGATAACGGCAAAGCAACCGCGGCAACGATAGTCGCTCGAATATTGCGCAAAAACAGGAAGACTACCACTACAGCCAACAGCCCACCTTCGATGAGCATTCTTAACGAGGCTTCATAATCTTCTGCAATGGGTGTGGCTCGGTCATAGACTTTTTCAATACTAATATTACCGACATCCGCTGTCAGCTTGGCAAGCTCCTCATCAACCAGCTCCATCACATCGACTTCACTGGCACCGCGCGAGCGAGTGATGTTAAATGCCACTACGGTTTGACCGTCTAGCTTGGCAATTGAACTTGGATCTGCTGCGCCGTCAGTGATTTTTGCCATACGACCTAAAGCTTGTGTGCCCCCCGTAGGGACAGCCACTTGCAAATCGTTTAGCTCATTTGCCCGCTCAACGGCACCGAGAACACGGATGGTCTGAGTGGTATTGCCAACTTCCGCCTCCCCGCCAGAGCTGTCTTGCTGGATACCAGCGATTTGCTGAGATAATTGCGAAATAGAAAACTTCAGACCACTTAATGCAATTGGGTCAGCAGCAACCGTGATCTCACGCTGCAACCCGCCAACACGGCTCACGGTACTAACGCCTGGTATGTCAGATAGCCGCTTGGTGATGGTATCATCGACAAACCAAGATAGATCCTCCACGCTCATATTCTCAGCAGCGACAGAGTACGTAACCACTGGAAACCCTGCGGTAGATACTTTGGTAATAATAGGATCGTTGGCCGCAGCTGGCAGATCACCACGTACTTCACCGACTGCTGACCGCACATCGTCTACCGCTTCTTGAATATCTTTTTCTAAGGTAAATTCAGTGGCAATGGTCGCCGCACCCGTCTGTAATGTGGTGCGAATATGACTCACGCCCTCGATACTGGTCAGTTTATTTTCAATCTTTTTGGCGATATCGTTTTCGAGCTGTGAAGGCGCGGCACCTGGTAGCGTCACCGTGACCACCACCGCTGGCAAATCTATGTCCGGAAACTGCTGGACTTTCATTTTCATGAAACCGTAAATACCGCCCAACGTCAGCAGTACAAACAGCAGGATAGCAACGAGCGGGTTTTTAATCGAATAAGCGGAGACGTTTAAGCTCATGGTTGTGCCTGCACTGGCTTACTGGTTTGAGTTACACCATCAACAACACGCACTAGGTCACCGTCATTTAAAAAGCTACCGCCCTGTTTTACGATACGACTGTCACTTGGCAAAGGCTCTAGCACTGCTACGCTCTCGCCCAATCGCTCACCCAATGTGACTCGCTGCTGCTTGATACGTCCCATCGAGCGATCGTCTCGAGTAGTTGACTCGGTAACGAGCATCACATAATCATAACCATCATTACTGACCACTGCGCTATTAGGAATCGTTTGCGTACTGGTATTTCCTAATAGGAATTCGCCTGTTTGATACATGCCTGCACGTATCTTTGAGTTGGCAGCTAGGCTAGCATAAATCGTAATTTGGCGGTTGTTGTCTGCGGTGGGTGCGATGCGGTTTACTTGCCCCATCACAGTATCACCACCCGGTAGACTGACTTGTACAGACGTACCGACGTTGATATCACCGATAAGCTTAGGATCTATATCTGCTCGCCATTCCAAAACCCCGCCTTTAATAATCGTAAATAACGGATCCCCGCCTGCCACTTGACCGACTTCTACCATTCTTTCACTGATAATACCGCTGACAGGAGCGACGACTTTTGCATTCTCTAACGTTAAACGCTGATTACTCAAACGAGCTTTGGATGCTTGCAAAGAAGCTCTGGCACGTACTTCCGAGGTACGGTAGCGGTCGGCTTCTTGTTTGCTGATGGCATCGATATCGATCAATGGCAGCACACGTGCAGCATCAGCGCTAGCATTGGCAAGGGTGGCTTCCGCTTCTGCGACATCCGCTTGCGCCTGTAGCACTTGCTGCTCCATAGCATCCGTATCAAACACGGCTAAGACCTGACCCTCTCTGACCCGGTCACCTTCTTCGACCAAAATACGCTCGATAGCCACACCATTGACTTTTGCACTGACGTTCGCAGTATCTTTAGCATTGATGGTTCCATCGGCACTGAGGGTGCTGCCGATATCATCTTGGCTTGGACTGACTGTTTCTACTGAGAGTACTGATTGCTCAATACTGGCATCGCTACCAGTTGCCTGATCGTTTGCGACAGAATTAGAAGTTGCTGACTCATCTGTAGCTGCATTACTATCATTGCCCCAATACTTGCCAAGCAGCACCCCTATCACTAGCACGGCTGCCAACACGGGCCACAACCATATTGGTGGTTTTGCAGATGGCCTTTTAGATACAGTGTCAGTTTGACGATACGGCGGCAACTCAGATTCAGCTGACGGCTTAGAATGGGTTTCTTCAAAATCGCTCATGATAACTCTCTGTAGGTACAGTCAATATTGAAATACTCGATATAGAATGACTAAAAATCTCAATCATTCACAGCAATAATAAAAAGTGGCACGCAATCGAAGCAATGTTTGGACAGCCTGATATATGGCTATGAGCGTTACTTACAGCGAGTATTACGATGTTCTCTAAAGCACTGTTTATTATTATAATAGTTCATCAAATTATCGAGAATAGCATATATTTGGTCATCATCTTATTTTTATATATAGTGTCTAGCGTTCATAAATTTAATTGAAACTTAGACCGAATATATATGCAGTATTAAAGGCATATTGACCAATTTAAGGCAATAAGATCGCGTATAGCCAGTCGCTGAATATCTGATGTATTCAACGACTGACTATGGATGGAGTGTTGTCTATAAAGAATTTTAACGTTGCGGCCATGCTGTTTGATTATATCCAGAGCTAGGTTCAATGACGCAATGAACCTATTTGCCAATACCGGTACTACACACTAAGCACTAAGCATTGGTATAGCGACTTGCCTCAGGCATCCAGCGATGAATCAATTGACTGACATCTGCTTTTCGCGCAGGGTCTGCTATCAAATGCTTCGCTAACCGCTGAGCAATAGCGAATAATTGCTCATCACGGATCAGATCAGCCAGATAGTAGCCAACGTTACCTGTTTGACGTTTGCCTAACAGCTCTCCTGGCCCACGTAGCTCTAAGTCTTTTTGAGCAATGACGAAGCCATCAGTACTATCGCGTAGGACATTTAGTCGCTCTGTGCCAGTCTCCGATAGCGGCTTTTGATATAACAGTACACAGAAGCTTTTGGTCGAGCCACGTCCGACTCGCCCGCGTAGCTGATGCAATTGGGATAATCCCAAACGCTCCGCATTTTCGATAACCATCAATGACGCATTGGGCACATCGACCCCTACCTCGATGACAGTCGTCGCAATCAGCAAGTCCAAATTACCTGCTTTGAACTCCTGCATAATGGCTTGCTTATCAGCAGACTTCATTTTGCCATGCACTAGTCCAATACGAATATCTAGACGTTCATTTAAATCCTCATAAGTAGCTTCAGCTGCCTGCGCATCCAATACGCTAGAGGCCTCTACCAGTGAGCATACCCAATACGCTTGCCTGCCCGCTTCGCAATTAATCGCAATACGTTCTATGACTTCATCGCGTCGATTGCGATCGATAGTTACCGTCGTAATTGGGGTACGCCCCGGTGGCAATTCATCAATGATTGAGGTATCCATATCGCCATAAACGCTCATCGCTAAGGTTCTTGGAATCGGTGTTGCAGTCATGATTAGCTGGTGCGGGGTGCTATTAGCAACGCCTTTATTGGTCAATGCCATGCGCTGCTCAACACCGAATCGATGTTGCTCATCAATGATAACCAAGCCTAATTTAGCGAACTGAACTTGCTCCTGAAACAGTGCATGAGTACCAACAACCACTTGCACGGTGTTTTCTGCAACCGCTTCCAATGCTTCTCGGCGTTGTTTGGCCGTTTGCTTACCTACGAGCCAACCGACACCAATACCTAATGGCTCAAACCATTGCTTAAAATTCAGTAGATGCTGCTCTGCCAAAATCTCAGTCGGTGCCATTACCGCGACCTGCCAGCCACTATCTAGCGCATAACCTGCCGCACCTGCTGCCACCAACGTCTTGCCAGCACCCACATCTCCCTGTACCAGTCTTAGCATCGGAATTGAGGTTGCCATATCCGCAGTGATGTCTTTCATCACTCTTTTTTGCGCACCCGTTAAATCAAAAGGCAATGCAGAAAACAGCTTGTCAGCAAGAGGACTGTTGGTAGTGCATTTGGGCGCTTTATGCTGATGTAGCTGTTGGCGACGATATAGTAAACTGAGCTGGTGCGCAGTCAACTCTTCAATAATCAAGCGCTGGCAGGCAGCATGCGTACGGGCACTGAGTTGGGTGAATAGTTTGTATTGCTGAGACGCGCTCGTATAAGTAGGCGGCGTATGCAGCAGTACCAATGCTTCAAATATCGTTAAATTATAGACATTATGCTGAGCAATACTGGCCGCGACGCTATGTATGTCATTATCTGCCTGATAGTTAGAAGGACTGGGTTTGTATACGCTATTGCCAATCGCATTGCTAGTCATATTGTCAGGTACACTGCGTGCTAACGTCGAGAAAATATCTTCGGTATATTCGGCCTCTGATACTGTTGATTTAGATGGCTCAAAAGGCACTAATGGCAAATCGGATACAACTGCAAAATCTTCAGCCGTAAACAATGTCATCGGCAGACCTTGGCTCCGAACTGTTTGCAATGCCAGTTTAATTAAAGTACGCAGCTTGTTTTGATGTAAACCTTTGACAGTAGGATAAATAGGCTGCAATCCCGTATCAGTCATGACTGTATTGTCAGTGATAATTTGATATTCAGGATGATGTATCTGCTTGCCGTAGCGGCTGACTTTGACCTCACCAAACAGCTGTAAGCGTGTCCCCAAATTCATGGTTTGTACCAGACCACGATAGACCTTAAAAAACCGCAACGATATCGTACCCGTATCATCGTCCACCGTCACAGTCATCCCACTGCGCTTGGTATCGACATGGACGATATGGCCAGTAATTAGCGCTGATTGTCCATGTTCTACATCGGCGATTGATACCAGTCGACTACGATCCTCATAATCACGGGGCAAATGTAACAGCAAATCGAATATCCGCTTGATATTCAATTGCGCCAACTGCTCTGCCACTTTTACCCCCACACCTGCTAGCGCAGATACTGGCATATCTAGTGCTGACAACGGCATGTCAGATCTAAAGTGATCTGACGAGTTGGCTGAGGCATGACTCTCCGATATTGGCATTAAAGATCCTAACAATATTATTTTTAATTTTTGTATGCTAAATCGAGCATTTTTAATAGGCTGCACATGATGACTTGTACCACAGAATAGCGATGACGATAGTACGTATAAAAAATTCGACTCATTTCATTATAGCTAACAATACAATTGCTTATGCTAGGCTATTTAGTAAAATAGCATCTATACAGTCCATCTACTATAGATAAACCACTTCTCCTCATCATACCAATAACTGATGTCTGTTTTTTTGAATTATGGCAATTTCATAAGGTGTTTTTCTATGCTTGTTTCTATTTTGCCTCGTCAGTTTCGTCACAATCTGATTCGCCATAATCTAAAATTACTGAGGTTGAGCTTAATACCTATACTCGGTTTGTATATTAGTGCGTGTAGCACACTGCCATCGACTATTCCTGCAACGCCAGAGCCTGTTATTAAGGTCCCTACTGTCGCACTGGTATTGGGTGGTGGTGGCGCAAAAGGGTTTGCCCATGTGGGCGTCATTAAGGCGCTAGAAGAAAACGGTATCAAACCAACATTGGTGGTCGGGACGAGTGTGGGTAGCTTGATTGGTAGCTTATACGCCAGTGGTTACACGCCGGCACAGCTTGAGCAATTGGCACTGACCACTACAGATAGCCAGCTCACAGACTTTACCTTGTCCAATCAAGGTTTTATCGAAGGTATTAAGTTAAAAAACTTTATTAATAGCAAAGTGAATGCGCAAGTCATAGAGGATTTCCCTATTGCTTTTGCGGCAATCGCAGCAGAGAAACACACTCTAAACAAAACAGTCTTTACCACTGGTGATGCTGGGCTTGCCGTACAAGCATCCTGTAGCGTACCCAATATTTTTATTGCCCCACGCATTCCTGAAAAGGTCGGTAAAAAATATATCGATGGCGGTGTGGTCAGCTTAGTACCCGTAGATAGCGCCTATGACTTGGGTGCTGATATTGTCATTGCTGTAGATGTAACGGGAGCTCAAGGCAGTGATAATACTAATAATCAAATACCGACTATGAACTCGTTGAGTGACTTCTGGGGCTTTCTAGAAACCAATATTCTAGCTACCAACCTAACTGCTAAGCGCTCCGCATCAAGTCAGAGTGAGCGGGAACGAGCAGATATCGTCATTGTACCAAATGTGGGACACATCAGTTCAATAGATACTAGGCAGCGACGCAGTCTAATACAAGCAGGTGCTCAAGCTACAACGCCGCAAATCAATGCAATTAAACAGCTTATCCGAGAGAAATCTAGTAGCAAATATGCCACGCTGTAATTGAATATTTTACTTACTTATCAGTAAAATTATCAAACGTCCTAATACACCATAAAAAAGCACCGCAGCTATAAACTGTGGTGCTTTTTTATTGATAGCTTTCAGTACTAAACGGATAGTTTTCAGTGCTAATTGTATCAATGCTAGCTAAATTCTAATCTAAAAATTCAGGACTATTTGACACGCGCGCGGTATTTTACAGCGACAGTATCATTTAGACCTACGCCTTCTAAGTCCCAACGTACCGCTTTATAGTATTTAAGCGCGACATCTTGTAATTGATTATCTACCTTGGTACGTAATGGCATGCGAGCAAAATTATTTCCATCTACACTGCCATATGGGAATTCAGGAGCAACCGTCTTTAATAGTTCTACCTGCTCTGGAATACTCATCGTAACGGTCATTTTACGTACGCGGTCTGCATTGGTATTGGTAAAGTAACCTTGATACTCCAATACATTACCTGCCTGCAAACGAGTATTGGTATCTACAGGGACAAGAACTTCTTGACCGTTGGCATCAACGCTGACCAACGATGCTGTGATTCTACTATTAACGGCCTGAGCACTTGAATTGCTGGTCTTGTTAGCATTTGTCTGAATAGCCATTGAGCTATCAACCGCTTGCTCTGGTGTCGGCAGCATCGCTGAGGCTTGTGTGACGACCATTGCACCGATGAGCGTACCGGCAACAACGTGAAATAAGCGGTGGCCGCTCCAAGCACTGAACGGGCTAGCAAACTGGTTACTTTTTTTCATGATTTTCATTATCCCTGGTTGATATATCGGTAAAACACAGATGGTGCAACTTAAGTTATTTTTATAATTTGTTCAACAGATAAAACGCATTACGATGTATATAAGATATCTCTGTGAAATAGTTCATGCAATCTATGAAACACATGAACTCACTTATCTAACCTGATTATCTTCGCTCAGCATCTGTAAAGCAATAGCGCTTAGCATAACAAAAAGCATTTGTACGTACATTAACCCAGTGTTGAGGTTGTGTATATCAGCGATTAGCAATAAGAATGCTTGAATACAGCTGAAATAAAAGATAGCTCATAACCGCGTTTTTTGCTATGGTAAATCTTTAGCGTTAGGCATTTTTTTGCTGCGCCCCTTTTCTTATTCTAACGACTACTGCTCCCATTATGACTACTAGCTCCATGCCCCAGATTAACCCTGAATACGTCCATTGGTTCCGTAACTCTGCACCCTACATTAATACTCATCGCGGCAAAACTTTCGTGATCATGTTTGGTGGTGAAGCGGTCAATCATGCGAACTTCAGCACACTTATTCATGATTTTGCCTTGTTGCATAGCTTGGGTATCAAGCTGGTACTGGTACACGGGGCACGACCGCAAATCGAAAAGAACTTAAAAGACGCTAATATTGAATCGCCGCTACATCAAGATATCCGTATTACGCCACGTGCAGCGATGCCATCTATCTTACAAGCCGTTGGTGCTATTCGTTTACAGATTGAAGCTCAGCTATCAATGGGGCTGGCCAACTCTCCGATGTATGGTTCACGTATCGATGCGATATCGGGTAACTTCGTGACAGCGCGCCCATACGGTATCCGTGAAGGTATTGATTACCAAATGACGGGTGAAGTGCGTTCTATCGATGTGGAAGCCATCAAAAACAATCTACTTCACGATCATATCGTTGTTTTAGGCTCGATGGGCTACTCTGCGACTGGCGAAGTATTTAACTTACTGGCCGAAGATGTTGCCCTAAGCGCTGCCGTAGCACTTGGTGCTGATAAGCTTATATTCTTAGGTGAAGAAGCGGGTATCAACGACGACGATCGTTTATTACGTGAAATGATTCCAAACGAAGTTGATCGTTTCTTACGTGATCGCGATTTAAATTGTGAAATCAATTATTTCTTAAACTGTGCAAGCTTGGCCTGTCGTCAAGGTGTGCATCGCACGCATATTATCTCGTATGCCAAAAATGGCGCATTACTAGAAGAGCTGTTCACACGTGATGGTTCTGGTACGCTAATTAGCCATGACCCTTATGAAGAAATTCGCCGTGCCAATATCGATGATGTGGTCGGACTTATTGAGCTACTGTCACCTCTAGAAGAGCAAGGTATCTTGGTCAGCCGCTCACGCGAGCGCTTGGAACAAGAGATTGACAACTATAGTGTGATTGAGCGCGATGGTATGATTTTGGGCTGTGCAGCATTGCATACGCTAGATTCAGAGTCAGCAGAAGTCGCCTGTGTTGCCGTACGTCCTGAGTATCGTAGTGGTAGTCGCGGTGCAGATTTACTAGCGTTTCTAGAACAGCAAGCGCGTAGCCATGGCTTGTATAAGTTGTTTGTTTTGACCACTCGTACTGCGCATTGGTTCGTCGAGCAAGGCTTTGCTGAAGTTGAAGCCAGCGCTTTACCTGAAGCACGTTTAGAAAAATATCATAATGGCCGTAACTCTAAAGTCTTTCAAAAGAATCTATAATTTATCGCCGACTTGATATCGGCTTTGTAAGCTCGATATTAATCTGAGGTAAAATATTAGTCGTAAAAAAGCCTTCATAACTATATGAAGGCTTTTTCATGGGTAAATACCTAAATTACATAATTTTTGCTTTAGATACTTATTTTACTTTTAATAGCTCAACAGTAAAGATAAGCGTGCTGTTAGGCTCGATACCAGCATTACCCGCTTCGCCATAAGCGATATCTGATGGGATATAGAACTCGTATTTTCCGCCTTCTTTCATCAACTGTAGACCTTCAGTCCAGCCAGCGATTACTTGGTTTAGTGGGAACTCAATTGGCTCACCGCGCTCATAAGAGCTGTCAAATACCGTACCATCAAGCAATTTACCTTCGTAGTTTACTTCAACCACGTCAGTTGCTTTTGGTGATTTACCAGTACCTGCTTTGATAACTTTATACTGTAAACCAGACTCTGTTTGCTTCACGCCTTCTTTTTTAGCGTTCTCTGCTAAGAATGCAGTACCAGCGGCTTTATTTTCTGTCGCTTTGGTTTCCATGTCTTTAACAAATTGTTCTTCTTGCTCTTTTTGATAGTCCATCAATACTTGTTGCATTTGCTCTTGGGTCAATGCTGATTCATTGCCTTCGTAGCCATCACGGAAGCCTTGTTCAAAAGTATTTAGGTCTAGATCTTTGACAGCGTCTTTATTGCCTTCTGCCATCATGAAACCTAAGCTATAACCTACTTTTTCACTAGCTGAGCTTTGTTCAGTAATGGAAACGCTTTGAGCGGCTGTTTCTTGATTGCCATTGTTGGTGCTACAGCCTGTTACTAACAACATAGCGCTAGCAAGTGCACTAACGCCTAAAGTAGTGATTTTTTTCATAAAGTACTCTCTAATTGTAAGAATAGTGGCGAGATGTCACATTCCTCTATAATAACAAATCTTAGTTTTGGGAACTACGCTTTGCACGAAATTATCGGGTCAATGTATAGTCTATGTTAATATCTTCTATCATAATAACAAGTTATCACACAAATATAGTAACAGGTAAAGCTTTCTGTCTTTAAATCCATCAATACATCAGCTAAGCTGAATTAGTTAAGGAGATAAGTAACCGAGCGTTAATTTTTATCAAAAATAAGCAGATATCGATAGCGAAGTCACTGTAATATAAATAAGAGATACTGCTGATAATGATTTATGCTCAAAAACGATAATATCTCTATATAACTGATTCTAAAAATACTATTTATGACAACCATCTGTATGTCTTGCTCACTAATCGCTGTATGAACATTGTTTTTGGCGAGTTATATAAGATGCTTCAAGGAGGATAAGATGAACCCAATGTACACATCTTTTAACGGCTATCTCGGTGGACCTATCGGTTCCATCATTGGTGCTATTTTGATATTCGTTATTGGTTGGCTAGTAGCCCTTGGTATCGCAGCACTGGTACGCGGCGTACTCTCTAAAGTTAATCTCAATCAACGTATGAACTCTTCAACTGGTAAGACCTACGACCTTGAAGGTATCATCTCCAAAATTGTTTTCTGGTTTATTTTCATTATTGCTATCTCAGGCGCACTTAGCCAATTAAATTTAAACTCTATCTCAGCACCATTCGCAAATATGGTTAATCAAGTATTGGCATTTATCCCTAATCTTATCGGCGCTATCGCACTTGGTGTGATCGGTTGGGTCGTGGCTACTGTTGCACGTACAGCGATCAATGCTGCTCTGGCAAAAACCTCTATGGATGAGCGTTTAAGTGCACAAGCTGGTGTAAAACCAATGAGCAGTACGATTGCTGATATGGTTTACTGGTTCATCTTATTGGTTGTGTTGACCATGGTACTTGGTCAATTAGAACTTGATGGTTTGTTCGCACCACTGACTAATATGGTCGACAAAATCTTTAGCTTCATCCCTAATATCTTGATTGCTGGTGTGGTCTTCGTCGTTGGTTATATCATTGCCAAAGTCGTACGCGGCATCGTAACCAATCTTGTTTCTACTTTTAATGTACAAGAATTGGCGTCAAAAGCAGGTTTAAGTGAGCAAAACAGCTTACCTAATATTGCAGGTTCATTAGCATTTTTAGTGGTTATTATTCCAACCATTATTGCTGCTCTAAATGCACTAAAAATCGAAGTGATTGCTCGCCCTGCGACCAATATGCTTAACAAAATCATGGAAGCCTTGCCAAATATCTTTATGGCAGTCGCTATCCTAGTAGTAACTTTCTATGTTGTACGTATGGTTGCCAACATCATTAAAGGTTTGATTGAGAACACTCAAATCAATCAACTGCCTGCGAAAGTTGGTCTACAAGAAACCATGGGTGATAAGAAAATTTCTGACCTAGTTGGTTATGCGATTATCTTCTTTGCTATGCTATTTGCTGCTATTGCAGCTGCTGATTTGTTAGGTTTCGAGCCTATCTCAGCGATTATTACGATGTTTATCGCATTCGGTGCAAACATTATCCTAGGCGCAATTATCCTATTCATCGGATTCTGGCTTGCCAATATCATTGCAGGTGTGGTTGAACGTTCTGAGCAAGGTTCACAATTCCTAGCAAACATCGTACGTGTATTAATCATGGGCCTAGTATTAGCAATGGGTCTAAAAGCGATGGGTATTGCTGATTCAATCGTTAACCTAGCATTTGGTCTAACACTAGGTGCAGTAGCCGTTGCCTTTGCTCTATCATTTGGTCTTGGTGGTCAAGAAGCTGCAGCTCGCTTCCTACGTAAAATGCAGGACAAGATGGATCATGAACGTACTGAAGCGAAAGCAAAATCTGCGCTACAGCCAAGTTCATCAACTCAAGAAAAAGTTGCTGATTCAGTTCGTGAAAACACGCCCTCTGCTGCTAGCACACCTACCACTGATTTACGTACCGATGTAGTTGATACACCACGTGTTGATACTAATGACATCTACAACAGTGATGACATACTTCCTGGTAGCGGTCTCAATGACGATATCAATAAGTAAGTATTTTTGATTGTTTAGTTTAGATACGAAAAAGACAGCCTAGGCTGTCTTTTTTTATGTCAGTAAGTATATTAATAAATCTGTGGTTATTGTTATCGAAGCTCTTAGTATAAAAGGTCATTCAAACAATTTCACGCTACAATCTACTGCTTATCTTTACGTGCTGGAATCGTTAAACTCATCTGTACTTGCGGTAATTTTTCTTTTTGCGCCTTCGTAGGTTTACCACTTTCCACGCTACTAGCAGGTGGCGTATTTTGTTTATCTAATTCTTGTTGTTTTAGCTTCTGCATTTGCTTAGTAAGTTGGCGCTCCCGTTGAGTCATCGCATCGACTGGCTGAATCCACAAATCAATATCGAAAAAATTCTCATTATTCTCAGTGATAAAGTCGATACCAAGCACGACTACATGATGTAGCTCAATAATTGGCAAACGTGTGGCAACGTCCTGTGCGATCTTTGCTAGCTTTGGTTGGACTGCGGCTTTGCTATTAGGTCCTTTTAACTCCTGACTATAAAAAACCAGTACATAATGTCGTCCCAAACTTTCATAAGAATGTTGATGTACCACATAGCCATCTTTTTGCAGTGCTGTGCTCTGTTTAGGATGTCTATATAGCGTACGGATAAGCTCGTGACGTGAAAACAAAGACTCATCTAGCAGTTGCTGTTGCCAGTGAGCTAGCGGTGTTTCTGTCTGTTCGTCACTGTTAGTTATGTGCTTTTTACCATACGTATCTATCATCTGCATACTTAGCTGAGACCATATCGTGGCTGCTTGTATCATATGCTGATGGTACATCTGCGCAGTTGAACTTTGGTTTTTGTAGGCAAGTGTGATAGCTACCAGTGCTGAGTTAGGTTCGTCTTGTACTTCATTTTTGATGAGCGCATTATCAACTACAATAGCAGGAGCAAATAAATCTGGACTTTGTAAGAAACGCTCAACCAAAGCGTCTTCCGATTCAAAACTTGGGATATGGTTTACGGCCGATTGATGTAGCTGCTCCAGATGATAAGCTAAGAAACGCCATAACTCACATGGGGTTCGTACCGCTGCTGCTATCGAGTACCAGTCATCCCAGCTAAAGACTTGCAGCTGCTGCATGCTTTCGCTCATGTCGACAACTAAATCTTCTAAAAAGTAACGAACCCCAAAATTGTGTTTAAGTCGTTGTAGAGCACTGTTTGAATGGTTTGCACTGTCACCGTTATCATCTTGATTGAGACTACTACCCCCTCCGACAAGCTGAATGTCAAAAATCATAGCTTCATAACCAGCTGAAGCATTGTCTCCATCTTGAGACGATAATGACTTGTACCATGTAAGTGCTGACTTGACCGCAGTTATGCGTACAGCCTCAATATCAACTGACTCTGTATCATAGGGTAAATACAGTGTCAGCTCCAACAGCTGTAGCTTGCCAAGTGGCAACTGATATTGGTAGTGACGAGCGATGTACTGAGCATTGTATTCATGCTCAATTGTGTGCATGCCTGCCAAGGTCACCGCCATAGCATCTGCTTGTAAATAACTGACTAGCTCGGTCGTCAGATAGCCCCAGTCGGGCATAGTAGTAATCGAATGGGACACAAGTTCCAACCTTCTATTATCGTATGGTGAATATCGCACATGCCAGCTCGTAATAATAACAACATCATTATCGCGTATTACAAATATCTGAATGATGCAAAATTATGCTACATAAGCACTATCAGAGACAGTCGCTTTCAAAGCGATCACTTGTTATGATGATATCAAAGCAGTATTGCTTGCGTGCAAGTTTATGGATGACGAACTGTACTTAGTTGTATGTATCGAGACCGTAGTCATCGAGTTTGTAATCATCGAAACTTTAATAACTATTATATAATAATAAGGATTAAACATTATGAAGCGTTTTAAAGAAAAGACCGTCGTTGTAACGGGTGCAGGTTCTGGTATTGGCCGTGCAACTGCCATTCGCTTTGCCGAGGAAGGCGCTAGCGTGGTTCTAGTAGGACGTACGGCAGCAACACTAGAAGAAACTGCCAAAGAATTACCACAAGATCGTACTTGGATTCACACCGACAATTATCTCATTATTACATGCGATATCAGTGTCCAAAGCCAAGTACAAGAGATGGTTGAGCGCGCTATCGACAAATTCGGCAAAATTGATATCTTGGTAAACAATGCTGGTAAGGCAACCCAAGGTAAAATCACAGAATTATCTGCTGATGATTGGCGCTCTGCTATCGATGTAAATCTAAATGGGACTTTTTACGTCTCTCAAGCGGCTATGCCTCACTTGATTGCATCAAAGGGCAACATCGTCAATATCTCATCGCTCTCAGGTGTTGGTGGAGACTGGAACATGGCTGCTTACAATGCCGCTAAAGCGGGTGTAACCAATTTAACCCGTACATTAGCATTAGATCATGGTTCAGATGGCGTTCGTGTTAATGCGGTTAATCCAAGTGTCACCAAAACCGATATGACTACGGCTATCCAAGACAATGAGTCTAAGACAGATAAGTTCTTAGCTCGCTGTCCGCTTGGACGTTTGGCAACCCCAGAGGATATCGCCGCTGCCATTACTTTCTTAGCAAGCGATGATGCCTCCATGATAACTGGTGTCAATCTACCTGTCGATGGCGGCGTTAGCGCTTCTAACGGCCAACCACAGTTCTAAATTGTTAAGCTGATAGACATCCAAATACTACTTAAAAAAAGCCCCTGATACCATCATATCAGGGGCTTTTTCAATATCAATTATCAGAACTTAGTTGTAGGTAACTGTTAGCCTGCGTACCCGTAATACAGTCAGTTCTGTTAACTTAACTAATTGAACTAATATTTATACCACTTAGCTTATTCAGCTGCATTATTGATGTCTTGTAGTGGCTGTGACAAACGCTCAAGGTGTCTTGGCAACACCCCTTTATACTGAGAATATATTTTTGGCAAATCTGCTTCGATATCACCTGTAGGATAAACCAGCGACATAAACCGTATTTCTTTAGTATTGTAGTCCATCGCTACTGGCAAAATCGGTACACCAGCACCCACCGCTAAATAATAAAAACCTGTCTTCCACGACTCAGTATATTGCCGTGTCCCCTCTGGTGATAATCCCAAAAATAATGGTTCACCAGTTTTGAACTTATCAATACTGGCTTGTAGTACAGAGCCTTTGTTACCACGATCGATAGGAATAACTCCTATCCAATTTAACAAATGGGCAAATACAGGTACTTTAAATAGCGTGTGCTTGCCCATAATGCTGATTTTGATATCTAATGCAAACAGACTTGGAATCGCATAAATACCATCCACATTAGAAGTATGTGGTAGAGCAAGCACTACAGCTTGTGAGATATTTGGAATCTCGCCTACTGTACGCCAACCTGACGCCTTTAACAGTGCGGATGCAATAACAGGCGCAAACTTGTTGCCACGCTTTGGAACCTTGTCTCCCAAATGCTTTTTGCTAAGTTTTGGGAGTACTTTGGAGCGCGCAGGTTTAGAAGCAACAGACTTAGAACGGTTAAAAATCTTCGGTATCATGACAGCACAATATAATGAAAGGTACTGACATAATACCATTAAGCCTTTGTGGCTAGGCTAAATTTTGCGTGCTTTTACTATGTGATAGATCGTTTATCCATAAATATAAGTAATGACCTATTACGATATTCTGTACCCATACTTCTTTAGATTCATCGCTACTTCTTAAGAGATATCGGCCAAATCACCTTTACTCTCAAGCCACGACTTGCGATCAGAGGCACGTTTCTTAGCCAGTAGCATATCCATCACGCTATTGGTCAGTACCATGTCATCCATATCTAACTGTACTAAGCGGCGTGTATCACGGCTCATCGTCGTCTCACGTAGTTGCTCAGCACTCATTTCACCAAGTCCTTTAAAACGTGTAATCTGAGCTTTTTTATTACCCGGTACGTTAGCCAAGATATGTGCAAGCTCTGGCTCATCCAATGCATAATGAACTTCTTTACCTACATCTACTCGATATAATGGCGGCATGGCCACAAATAAATGACCCGCATATACTAACGCAGGGAAATGCTTCACAAACAGTGCGCAAATCAATGTCGCAATATGCAGTCCATCAGAGTCAGCATCCGCTAAAATACATATCTTGTCGTAACGTAGCTCGGACAAATCATCAGAGGCAGGATCCACACCGATAGCAATGGCAATATCATGAATCTCTTGGCTTGATAACACCGTATCTGATGATACTTCCCACGTATTCAGGATTTTGCCGCGCAGAGGTAATATCGCCTGATAATGACGATCTCTTGCTTGCTTAGCACTACCACCCGCAGAGTCACCCTCTACTAAGAACAGCTCAGCGCCATCACGCAAATCACCACGGCAATCAGCCAATTTACCAGGCAATGCTGGCCCCTGAGTAATCTTTTTACGAGCAACTTTTTTAGCAGATTTCAGACGACGACCTGCTTTATTAATCGCCAATTCAGCGATTTGCGTACCCATTTCCGCATGCTGGTTTAACCATAGGCTAAAGGCATCTTTTGCCAATGTCTGTACAGCGCCCGCAGCCTCGCGGCTAGATAAACGCTCTTTGGTCTGTCCAGAAAACTGTGGCTCAGAGAATTTAAGAGACAGGATATAGTTCACCCCATCCCAGACATCTTCTGCGGTTAGCTTCACACTACGTGGTAGCAAATTATGAATATCACAGAACTCACGCAGTGCTTCTAAAATGCCGGTGCGTAGTCCGTTGACGTGCGTACCGCCCTGAGCTGTCGGAATAAGGTTCACATAGCTTTCTTGAATCGGTGTACCACCATCAGGCAACCAAGACAACGCAAAGGTAATAGCCGCTCGTTCGCCTGCTTTCGCATCATAATTATAATAAAACGGTGCTTCAGGCAATGTTTCCAAACCATCTAATTGTTCGCTTAGATACTCGACTACCCCATCTGTAAACTGCCAAACGACCTTTTCATCATTAATATCGTCAGTGAATTCAATCGTCAGTCCAGCGGCCAAAACAGCCTTTGCTTTTAAATTGTGCTTGAGCTGTTTTACATTAAATTTGGGCGTATCGAAGAAACTACCATCAGCCCAAAAGTGCACTCTGGTGCCACGTTTGCGTTTATTTGAGCTGACTGCTTCAGTCAATGGCGTAACTGGTACACCATTTTCAAATGCCATATCAAACTGTGTACTATCACGCCATACCGTAACTTCAACGCGAGTTGATAGCGCATTGACGACAGAAATACCCACGCCATGCAGACCACCTGACACTTCATAATTAGAGGTCGAAAACTTTCCACCTGCATGTAAGCGGGTCAAAATCAGCTCAATACCAGATTGACCAAACTCAGGGTGGATATCAGTTGGCATACCGCGCCCGTCATCTTCGACAGACAACGATCCATCACTATGCAATTGCACCTTGATGGTTTTAGCATAACCAGCTAACGCTTCATCTACTGAGTTATCAATAACCTCTTGCGCCAAATGATTCGGGCGCGTGGTATCGGTATACATACCTGGACGACGACGGACTGGCTCAAGACCTTCTAAAACTTCTAACGATTGCGCATTATATTGACTCACAAATGCATCCTTAACTGTTCGCGTGCGTTTAATTCTATTAAGCCATTATAACGAAAAATAGCGACGTTAACGTCAATACTCCATCGCTTACGTCATATAATGTCGTCTATTTAAGGTTGAACTAAATTCTGTAAGATATTCATCACCATCGGCAGCTGATCATCAAAGTCACTGAAGCGATGATCGCCACCCTCTTGCACCGTTACCGATGCGCCGTAACCTTGATAAAAAGTTTTAGACAATTCAGAATTTAACAACTCATCGCCTTCTTTTAAAAGCACAGCAACTTTATTAGGATAATTTACTGATAAAAGCTGATAATCTGCAAACCACTGTAAATCTGCAGGCGTAATACTCCAGCCACCCGCTGTCGTATGCAGGACTTTGCTGGTAGATGACTCATTTAAGTTATCTTGACTTGATACTGGTTTATTAGAGAAACGCTGTAAAGTAATATGCGGCTGAGTGCTAGGGTTGAGCAGTAAAACTGGGCAACCTATCTGATTGCTTATCAAAGTAGAAAAATACCCACCTAGCGAGCTACCGATTAATACCGTATTTGATAATTCAGTCTGCTTATCTGCTGACGTTCTATCTTCACTATTATTTAGTGATTTGATTAAAGACAGTAGTTGCTCACACACTTGCGCAGGGGTTTTATTTAAATCAGGACGCAGCACATTAATATCAGGATGATGTCGCTGGCAATATTTTTCTAACAACATCCCTTTGGTCGAGTTGGCATCACTGTCCAATCCATGGATATAAATCAAGTTCACGTATCATCTCACTTACTAATTTTGTTATGATTATCTTATAAAGGCTATCAAAGCTAAGCATAGCACCCGCTAGACGGAAATAATAACAATAAAATGGCACACTATTAGTCAGTATTTGCGACATAATAAGGTTGTACAGTGAGTTTATGCAGGTCAAAGGAATGACGGTAGTCATTATGGAGGAGTCATGAATCAACAGTTTGAGCTGTTCGAGATTGCCAATCCATGTATTGGCCTTTGTCAAAGCAATAAGAAGGGTTATTGCTTTGGTTGCCTGCGTAGTCGAACTGAGCGCCAGCTATGGCATAATATGACGACAGAGCAGCAGCGCGAGGTGCTAAGGCTTATCGCTGGACGTAAGCTGCGTATAGAACAAATGAGACAGCGTAAAAATGAACAGTTAGGATTTGATTTTGAAGAGATACCTGAGATAGGTGAATTATTTTAAGAAGTAATTAATCAGGCCAGACATGCTAATAGTATCCTCAAAATGCGTTAAATTTCGCTAAAATATATGCCCAATAACCTAATAGTAGAATCAGTAGTCCCCACGAGATAGCAAAGCACCAATAATATAAATCGCTAGTAGTAAATACGTAAAAATAAACAGCCATTCCAACACTGATTACAAGTGAAGCTGCATATCCAATCAGTAAGGTAAAGAGAATATTATTCTCAATTTTGGTTAAGCTTGGGCTTCCCTCTGCACACATATAGAAAAGAAACCCGAAGGCAAAAGCCCCGCCAATAGTGATATGCATAAATGATATTAGAACTAGCAACCAAATTGACACGCATACTTCCTTATTAGTCTAATGACGGCTTTGTCTTTAATATAGTGCTTTCTACAAGTTATAAGCGCTTCTAATAGAAAATAGCATACCTTCAAGTTTTTCTATAATCAATACTGCAATACACTTGCTAGAATAAATTAGACTGAAATCAGTAGATCCGTCACCAAACCACACACAAAGAAAATCCCCCGGCTAGGTAACTAGTCGGGGGATAATCTAGAATAGAGAGCTGACGATGACCTACTCTCACATGGGCGAACCACACTACCATTGGCGCTACGATGTTTCACTTCTGAGTTCGGGAAGGGATCAGGTGGGGCCATCGCGCTATTGTCGTCAGCAAAGGGGGTTAGATATGAGTCTGTTGTTGTTTTTATTGACATCAAGTTTGAGCTTGTTGTCGATCAACTTGTAACCTAACTGAATCAAGGTTAAAGGTGATATCGAAATGTTCTTTCTTATTCTATAGCCTGAGCTATACAAGATAGATTAATTAGACTTGTATACAAACCACTTGGGTGTTGTATGGTCAAGCCAAACGAGCAATTAGTACAGGTTAGCTACACACATCACTGTGCTTCCACACCCTGCCTATCAACGTCCTAGTCTTGAACGGCTCTTTAGGGAAATCTAATCTTGAGGTGGGCTTCCCGCTTAGATGCTTTCAGCGGTTATCCCATCCGAACGTAGCTACCGGGCAATGCCACTGGCGTGACAACCCGAACACCAGAGGTTCGTCCACTCTGGTCCTCTCGTACTAGGAGCAGATCCTCTCAAATTTCCAACGCCCACGGTAGATAGGGACCGAACTGTCTCACGACGTTCTAAACCCAGCTCGCGTACCTCTTTAAATGGCGAACAGCCATACCCTTGGGACCGGCTTCAGCCCCAGGATGAGATGAGCCGACATCGAGGTGCCAAACACCGCCGTCGATATGAACTCTTGGGCGGTATCAGCCTGTTATCCCCGGAGTACCTTTTATCCGTTGAGCGATGGCCCTTCCATACAGAACCACCGGATCACTAAGACCTACTTTCGTACCTGCTCGACTTGTGGGTCTCGCAGTTAAGCGCGCTTTTGCCTTTATACTCTACGACCGATTTCCGACCGGTCTGAGCGCACCTTCGTACTCCTCCGTTACTCTTTAGGAGGAGACCGCCCCAGTCAAACTACCCACCATACATTGTCCTCGGTATTGTTATACCTGAGTTAGAACCCCAACATGACCAGGGTGGTATTTCAAGATTGGCTCCACCGAGACTAGCGTCTCGGCTTCAAAGCCTCCCACCTATCCTGCACAAGTCAGGTCAAAGTTCAATGTAAAGCTGTAGTAAAGGTTCACGGGGTCTTTCCGTCTAGCCGCGGGTACACAGCATCTTCACTGCGATTTCGATTTCACTGAGTCTCGGGTGGAGACAGCGCCCCCATCATTACGCCATTCGTGCAGGTCGGAACTTACCCGACAAGGAATTTCGCTACCTTAGGACCGTTATAGTTACGGCCGCCGTTTACTGGGGCTTCGATCAAGAGCTTCGCTTACGCTAACCCCATCAATTAACCTTCCAGCACCGGGCAGACATCACACCCTATACGTCCACTTTCGTGTTTGCAGAGTGCTGTGTTTTTAATAAACAGTTGCAGCAGCCTGGTATCTGCGACTGCCAACAGCTCAAGGAGCAAGTCCTATCACCATCAACAGCGTACCTTCTCCCGAAGTTACGGTACCATTTTGCCTAGTTCCTTCAGCAGAGTTCTCTCAAGCGCCTTGGTATTCTCTACCTGATCACCTGTGTCGGTTTAGGGTACGATTCGTTTATAACTATTGCTTAGAAGCTTTTCCTGGAAGCATGGTATTTGCCACTTCGCTGTACAAGTACAGCTTGCTATCAGATCTCGGTATAAAATAGCCCGGATTTACCTAAGCTATAAACCTACATCCTTTCACCTGGACAACCAACGCCAGGCTGACATAACCTTCTCCGTCCCTCCATCGCATTATAAACAAGTATCGGAATATTAACCGATTTCCCATCGACTACGCCTTTCGGCCTCGCCTTAGGGGTCGACTCACCCAGCCCCGATTAACGTTGGACTGGAACCCTTGATCTTCCGGCGTGCGAGCTTTTCACTCGCATTATCGTTACTCACGTCAGCATTCGCTCTTGTGATACCTCCAGCATGCTTTACAACACACCTTCACAGGCTTACACAACGCTCCCCTACCACTTGAAAACAAATTCAAATCCGCAGCTTCGGCTCCTAGTTTGAGCCCCGTTACATCTTCCGCGCGGGCCGACTCGACTAGTGAGCTATTACGCTTTCTTTAAAGGATGGCTGCTTCTAAGCCAACCTCCTAGCTGTCTATGCCTTCCCACCTCGTTTCCCACTTAACTAGGAATTTGGGGCCTTAGCTGGCGGTCTGGGTTGTTTCCCTCTCCACGATGGACGTTAGCACCCACCGTGTGTCTCCCGGATATCACTCATCGGTATTCGGAGTTTGCATCGGTTTGGTAAGTCGGTATGACCCCCTAGCCGAAACAGTGCTCTACCCCCAATGGTGTTCGTCCGAGGCGCTACCTAAATAGCTTTCGGGGAGAACCAGCTATCACCGAGTTTGATTAGCCTTTCACCCCTATCCACAAGTCATCCCCTGGCTTTTCAACGACAGTGGGTTCGGTCCTCCGGTGCCTGTTACGGCACTTTCAACCTGCTCATGGATAGATCACTCGGTTTCGGGTCTATACCCTGCAACTAAACGCCCTATTAAGACTCGGTTTCCCTACGGCTCCCCTAAACGGTTAACCTTGCTACAGAATATAAGTCGCTGACCCATTATACAAAAGGTACGCGGTCACCCAACAAGTGGGCTCCCACTGCTTGTACGCACACGGTTTCAGGTTCTATTTCACTCCCCTCACAGGGGTTCTTTTCGCCTTTCCCTCACGGTACTGGTTCACTATCGGTCAGTCAGGAGTATTTAGCCTTGGAGGATGGTCCCCCCATCTTCAAACAGGATTTCTCGTGCCCCGCTCTACTTAATATGTTAACTCTAATGTTTCGAATACAGGACTATCACCTACTACGGTCAGCTTTCCCACGCTGTTCTTCTACATTAGAATTAATCGGCTTCTCCCCGTTCGCTCGCCGCTACTAGGGGAATCTCAATTGATGTCTATTCCTAAGGGTACTGAGATGTTTCACTTCCCCTCGTTCGCTTCCTAATAAATTAGGATACCTACCTTATGGTAAGTGGGTTTCCCCATTCAGAAATCTCCGGATCACAGGATATTGCCGCCTCCCCGAAGCTTATCGCAGGCTGTCACGTCTTTCATCGCCTCTGACTGCCAAGGCATCCACCATGTGCGCTTCATTACTTGACCATACAACCCCAAGTAGTCTTTCGACTTCTAAGTGTCATACAATCTAATTATGATAACGATATCACCTATGTTTATACGCTTGATTCAGTTCTCTTTACTTTTTTTAATAACTCACCCCTGGGATAACAACTGATGTCGTTAAGAGGTGAGTTATTAAGGTTAAGAAGTGCGCGTGAACACGCTCTTCCTAACCCAGACTCATATCTATGTTTTTAAATAGTCTCTATGCTCTCGTCGAGTCACAGATTCTGTATAAAACAGAAAGAAGTAATCTTGTGCAAATCACTTGTTTCTATTTAATACCTATTTATTTATTGGCATCTAAAGCTTACTTAACCGTCTTAGTAGTGGTGGAGCCAAACGGAGTCGAACCGTTGACCTCCTGCGTGCAAGGCAGGCGCTCTACCAACTGAGCTATGGCCCCATTGTAAAATGGTGGGTCTAGGTGGACTTGAACCACCGACCCCCGCGTTATCAACACGGTGCTCTAACCAGCTGAGCTACAGACCCTAATACGTTTGTTAAAAACGTAAGCTTAAACTAAAGAACAACTTGTTGTGAATTCTTGCTGACCGAATGCGTCTATAAGGAGGTGATCCAGCCGCAGGTTCCCCTACGGCTACCTTGTTACGACTTCACCCCAGTCATCAACCACACCGTGGTGAACGCCTCCCCGAAGGTTAAGCTATCCACTTCTGGTGCAATCAACTCCCATGGTGTGACGGGCGGTGTGTACAAGGCCCGGGAACGTATTCACCGCGGCATTCTGATCCGCGATTACTAGCGATTCCTACTTCATGGAGTCGAGTTGCAGACTCCAATCTGGACTACGATAGGCTTTTTGAGATTCGCATCACATCGCTGTGTAGCTGCCCTCTGTACCTACCATTGTAGCACGTGTGTAGCCCTGGTCGTAAGGGCCATGATGACTTGACGTCGTCCCCGCCTTCCTCCAGTTTGTCACTGGCAGTATCCTTAGAGTTCCCGGCTTAACCCGCTGGTAACTAAGGACAAGGGTTGCGCTCGTTGCGGGACTTAACCCAACATCTCACGACACGAGCTGACGAC